>JGI24005J15628_10000800_pt1 | contig 17364 bp, 32 predicted proteins | sample LinPmetageLP40_FD_15628 | JGI IMG/M metagenome (IMG submission 15628)
AGACATAGTTCCAAGTGTGGAATTAATGTCGATAAGATGCATGAAAAATTAATTGATCATTGCATAATTGATCTGGATAACAGACACTTTATATATGGAGATGAAATTGTCAAAGTCTAAAGAATCAGTAAACGTTCTTAATGAATGTATTGAGTTACAGTTAAGAAAGTCACAAGATTATCAAAATCCTAAATCAAATATAAAGCAGGCTATGCACTATCGTAGAGGTGTTGACACTATTCATGATATGATACACCAAAAACTATTACGTGCGCAGTCTTTACTTGAAGCTGAAGGTGATCCAAAGTTTGAATCACTCGAAGATACTTATAAAGATATGATTAACTACTGCTCTTTTGCAGTCTCATATATGCGTGGAAAGATGGAAGGTCAAGATGATTAATAAGATTGAAAATGTAAGAAATCTATTTAAGTCAAAGCTTTTAAATGAAGTGTTTACTATCGATAAGACCGGACAAAAAACTATTGAGTGGATTGGTGCATCATTTCTGGCAGATGAACCTTCAATATTTGGTGAGCCTAATCAAGATTATATTGACAGAGAATTAAATTGGTATAGGAGTCAGGTTGCTAATGTTAACGCAATTTCAGGTAAAGTACCTGTTGCGTGGAAGCTGGCAGCAAATGACTGGGGTGAAGTTAACTCAAACTATGGTCAAATAATTTACTCTGATAAGTATTATTATCAATATGGTAGAGTTCTTGATGAGTTACTAGAAAATCCTGATGGTCGTAGAGCATCAATGATTTACAATCGTCCAAGTATATGGGAGGAATATAATGAAAATGGTAAGAGTGATTTCATATGTACTAATGCCGTTACTTATTACATACGTGATGATAAACTACACTGTGTCGTACAAATGCGCTCAAACGATGTCGTGTTCGGATACAAGAATGACTATGCTTGGCAGCTTTATGTTCTAGAAGTATTAATTGAAGATTATAATCAATGTAAGAATGAGAGTATAGAACCAATTTCATGTGGTGATATCATTTGGCAAGTACAAAACTTGCATGTTTATGAAAGGCACTTTGATCTTGTTAAATAAGTGGGATATAAGATTTTTAGAAATGGCAAAGCTCGTGTCATCGTGGTCAAAAGATCCATCAACACAAGTTGGCGCCATTGCAGTTAAAAATCGTACAGTAATAGCTCAAGGATATAATGGTTTTCCTAGAGGAGTAGATGATCATGAATTATATTATTTAAATAAGGCTATAAAATATAAACGTATAGTTCATGCAGAAATGAATGCGATTTATAACGCAGCTGAAAATGGTGTATCATTAAAAGACTCTACAATCTACGTAATAGGTTTACCAATATGCCATGATTGCGCAAAAGGTTTAATCCAAGCTGGCATAAGTAGAGTTGTAACACCGGAGCAAGAGATACCAGAAAACTGGCAAGACTCAATATCAAGTTCAATATCAATGTTTAAAGAGGCAGAAGTAGTATGGGATTGGATAAAGTTTTAGTCATCGCACAAAACCCCGGACCAGGACAGGATTTCAGAAAAAAAGATGACGGTGTACGTGGTGGTAGTACCATCGGTAAAATGTACGAGTGGATGGATTGGATAGGTGTTAATTTTTTTTCATTTTCTAACACCTATCCTCACCCTGGCCAGTTTACAAAAAAAGACATAGATTATGACAGGCTATATACTATTAGTAAAGGTTATGATAAAGTTATCGCATTAGGTAACGTTGCGTCTGAAGCTCTAACAAAGATTAGTGTAGGTCACTTTAAGTTGCCACACCCTTCAGGACTTAACCGTAAATTAAATGATAAAGTATATGTACAAAAAGTTTTAAGTGAGTGTAAGGAGTATTATGAGAATAGCAATAGGTAAAATAGGTAAGTCAATAAAGTTTGGACCAGAAGAAAAAGGTACTGGTAAGAAGGCTATGACTGCCGGGTCAATTGACGCAAGGATTATATTTCAAACACTTATTAAGTTTAATCCACAGGACACATTCTATCTTATAGGAAGGTCAAACTTTTCAAGGTTAAAACCTGATGTAAGAAAGAAAGTGGATCCGCATGGTAACGTGGTTGACGTATGGGCTAAGTTTAAAGACTGGTTTGATAACCAAGATGATAAAGATGAGATAACAGAGTCATGGAGATATATTGAGCATGTTATTAAGACAGAAGACAAGTTTGATATAGGTATCTTTATTGCAGGTGGTGTGCTAGAATATGCCGTACAAGGTAAGACCATGAAGGATGGTAAACATATTAAGACACTGATGGCGGCCGCGAAGTATGCCGGTCCAATACATCATTTTATTAATGAGACGAAAATTCCATATATGGTGCTGTCACTTGATCCAAGATGTTATCCTAAGCCAACTAAAGATATCTTAATTCCACCAAAACGAATATTACAGCTGATCAATGAGACCGTCGAAGTTGAGCACAGGGTTTCTTATGAATCTAATGAGATGATTATTGATAAGGTACCTGCAGTGTATTCAGGCATTGAAACGCTATATGTTGTTGAAGAGGAAGAATCAATCGGATTAGATAGCTTCTTTGATGAACCCGAACCTGAGCGCGATATCAATATGGTATTATGGTTGAATGAAGGTAAGCCGTCAAGATATAATGACTTAAAGAACTTTATACTTGATAGCGTTGAAGACGTACAGGTTTATGGTGTATGGAATGAAAAAGCTTTAAAAGATCCTAGGATTAAACAGGTTGCAATGTCTGAGCTATCTTGGCAGTTTCCAAGAACTAAGTATACTTTCTGCATACCGATCGCTCCAGGCTGGGCAACTGGTAAATTCTGGGAAATGATTAAGCACGGCATAATACCATTCATGCATCCAGAATATGATGAGCAAAAAAATATTGGATTTCCTGAAGAATTAAGAGTTAAAGATTCAAACGACTTATTAGAAAAAATAAACCTTTACAATGGTGATGAAATGTTGTATAATAGATTACATAAACAACTAAAAGATATGATAACACCAGATAAAAAAAGTGGTAAGTATATGAATGATATTATTATGAAAAATGCTGAGGAGGTATTAAATGGATAAGCGTGGCACAATTGAAAAGTTTGATATAAAAAGTTTTACTAAAGGTTGGTTCATTGGTGATTTTGAACCTACGTTATTTAAGACAAAAGATTTTGAAATATCAATAAGAACTCATCCTAAGGGTGAGATATGGGATAAACACTATCATAAGGTTGCAACTGAGTATAACTATGTTACTGATGGTGCTGTGGAAATTGATGGAGTCACTTATAAGAAAGGTGACTTATTTGTGATATATCCTGACTTCGTGGTTGATGCAAACTTTGTTGACGACTGTTCAATTGTATGTATAAAAACACCGAGTATTATTGGTGATAAGTATGTGGTGGAAAGATGAAGATTATAGCTCATAGAGGTCTAATGGTAGGTCCAGATCCTGAAATTGAAAATCATCCTGACACCATTGACGAGGCATTGTCTTATGGTTTTGATGTTGAAGTTGATGTTAGATTAATTAATAATAAGCTTATTATTGGGCATGATCACGCAACGCATGACTGTCCTGAATGGCTACTTAGTGATAAACGAGTCTGGTTTCATTCTAAAAATGTTGGAGCTTTAGTGTACTTAAATAACCTTGGAAAACGAGTGTTTTATCATACTGATGAGGATGTAGTCATGACATCGAAAGGTGAGCTATGGGCACTTCCCGGCAAAGGTTTTGCTGGCTCATATATAGTACTACCAGAAAGATATGGCAATGAGGTTCCTGAAGGTGCTTTAGGAATCTGCACAGATTATGCAATAAAATATAAGGATATGTACAAATGAGAGTGATTATACCAATGGCAGGCTTAGGATCCAGATTTACAAATGCTGGCTACCTAACACACAAACCTCTAATAAAAGTAAATAACAAGAGTCTGATAAGATATGCAGTTGAGTCACTCGATATTGTAGGTGATTACGTATTTGTGTGTAGAGACTTAGGCGGCACGTATATGTCTGACTTAAATATAGAACTTGATCAATACTTTGATAACTCAGAGTCGACTTATACTATTGAAATAATTGATCATGTCACTACCGGTGCGGCTGAAACGGCATTGGCTGGAATGTTAGATGATTATGATGGTGAGCTTATTATTACAAACTGTGATCAGTACCTTAACTGGGACTCGGCAACGTTTCTTGCAAATAGCAGAAGCTATGATGGTTGTGTACTTACTTATGATTCTGAAAATCTTAAGAACTCATTTGCCAAGATGATAAATAACAAAGTGGTTAAGATGGTTGAAAAGCCAAAAGGTGGTATTGACGGCGAAGCATTAGTAGGTGTACACTACTGGAAACATGCTCAGTCATTTGTAAAGTCAGGCACCCAGTCATTAAGAAACTTTAATAAGAAAAATGAAACTTATATTTCAGAAACATATAACTATCTTATTAATGAAGGTCATAGTATAGGAATATCACACATATCAGAAACATATGATAGCGTAGGTAAGTACTGGTCAACAGGCACACCTGAAGACCTTGCCTTATTTAAAGGTATGATATCTGAGTATTACACTAAAAAACCAAATACATACTTCATTGACTTGGATGGAACGATATTTAAACACGCGCACAGATACTCGAACTTAAAGAACTCTGCTAAGTTGTTGCCGGGAATTAAGGAAGCACTCGATGAGCTTGACTCAAGAGGTGATAAGATTATATTAGTGTCAGCTAGAAAAGAAGGTGCAAGAACATTTACTGAACAGCTTCTTGATGACAATTTAATACCTTATGACCAATTGATACTTGGAGTATCACAAGGTTGTAGAGTCGTAGTAAATGATGTACTAAGTAGTACATGCTTACCAAGAGCTAAGGCGGTGAACGTAATTGTTGATAAAGGTTGGAGAGTTGAGGATTTACAATAATGGAGCATACCTATGCGAGCATAGTACCACTAATTGGTGGAGAGACAATTGCTATGCAAAATGTCTTTCAAAAGAAACCGGAGTATATTTTAAGCTATGCTGACTTTACACCAAATGATACTCACTTGGTTGAGTACTATAAAGGAGAAGTTCCCTACTATCTTTTGGATAACGGTAGGACACATAGTTTACCTAGCGTCGATGTTGTTAATACTGTTTGTCCTTGTGCTGGTCTGTCTAGTCTCAATACTTCAGCATCTTCTAATGCTGCTGCTAACGATTGGATGTCTACCTCTGCTAATTATGTCCTGGGTACTGTCAAACCTCGAGTATTCTGGGGTGAAAACGCACCAAGACTCGCTTCAAAGATGGGAGAACCAATTGTCGAAAGTCTCAGAGAAATTGGAAGAAAGTATGGTTACACTTTCTCGCTATATAAAACAAAGTCTATTCTTCATGGACTAAGTCAAGTTCGTGATAGGTCATTCTATTTCTTTTGGAAAGGCAATAAGGTACCTAAGCTCGAGTACTACAATAGAAAACACAAGAGAATTGAAGATACCATACGCTCTGCTAAAAACCATCCCGATGATCCCATGTCCGTCTTAACTAATGATAAGATACCATCTCATAATGCTTTTTATCAGTATGTTCTTAAAGAAATGTGTGGTGGAATAACTCATAATGAGTTTCAAAATTCTTTAACAAAGACCGTTAATCCTATGGATTATATTGAAAATCATAATATTAAGTATAATGAAGTGTCATCATGGTTAAGCAGTAATGGCTATGTGAAAGAGTCTGAAAAGGCTATGACGATGTATAAAAAACTATTGGCTGGCAATAACATTATGCGTAGGTTAGTTACTGTACCTAAAGACTTTATTGGAGCTTTTGTTGGTCACCTGCCATTTGAGTTAACTCACCCAGACTTAGACAGATATCTTACTATAAGAGAGTGCTTAACTATCATGGGATTACCCGATGACTTTATGCTTCAAGGTGGAAAGAAAAACTTAAATCACATATGCCAAAACGTCCCTGTGACAACTGCAACTGACATGGCTGACAATGTACTAAAGTTTATAAGTGGATTCCTGGATAATCAATTAGTTGACACCAACTTCTTAATTCAAAATAACAAATCACAAGAAAATTTTTATGAGAAAAGTCCTTTACAATTGGACCAATTTATGGTATAATAATACTATTATCGAGACAAACAGAATGGAAAGTAAAATGAACGTAGCTATTACAGGTTCACGTGGCTTTATTGGTGGTCACTTAAAGAATAGATTAATAAACGATGGAAAGGAAGTTACTGAATGGGATTTAAGACAAGATCCTTCAAGATGCATAAAAGATTTTAATGTAGAAGGCGTTGACTATGTAGTACATCTTGCCGCTTACGCTAACGTAAGAAAGAGCATTGAAGATCCTCAAATGTACTGGAAAAATAACGTAGAAAACACAAATACGATACAGAAAATATGTCACTATAATAACATACCATTACTATACGCATCATCATCATGTATACATAACTGGTGGCTGTCACCGTACGGTACAACAAAAAAAGTAAATGAAGAGACTGCATTTGAAAAACAAGTAGCCTTAAGATTTACAACTGTATATGGTGAAGGTGCTCGTAAAAACATGTTTATTCCAAAATTGCTTGATCATAAAGTTGAGTATGTAACTCATCATATACGAGACTTTATACATGTCAGTGACGTAATTGAAGCAATAACATTACTCATGAGTAAAGACATAAGTATACTTAACAATGCCTATGATATTGGTACAGGTGAAGGCAATTCTGTAGAAGACTTAGCTATTATCGCAGGTTTTAATGACTTACCTCTTACTAATGGTGACGCATGTGAAGCAAAAACAAATGTAGCAAATATAACTGAACTAAAATCTTTAGGTTGGGAACCTAAAGTAAATGTTAATGACTATATTATTAAACAAACAATCCCGCACTAGGAGACACGAATGTCAATAATGGACAAATTGAAAAAGAATACTAAGGTTGATTACACATCAATTCTAGCTGATTCTAAATTCTTTAATGATAAGGATCTGGTACCAACTGATGTACCTATGATTAATGTAGCTTTATCCGGCTCAATGGATGGCGGTTTAGCGCCAGGACTTACTGTACTAGCAGGTCCATCTAAACACTTTAAGACGTCATTTGCGCTTATCATGGCAAGTGCATACTTAAAGAAATACGAAGATTCTGTATTATTATTTTATGATTCAGAGTTCGGCTCACCACAGGCATACTTTGAAAACTTCGGTATTGATACAAACAGAGTATTGCATACTCCAATTACAAATGTTGAAGAGTTAAAGTTTGATATGATAAGTCAGCTTGAAGGTCTAGACAGGGATGATAAAGTTGTAATTGTAATTGATTCAATAGGCAATCTTGCCTCTAAAAAAGAATTAGATGATGCCATCAACGAGAAATCAGTGGCTGATATGTCAAGGGCAAAAGCTTTAAAAGGTTTATTTAGAATGGTTACACCGTATTTAAATATGAAAGATATACCTTTGCTTGCAGTTAATCATACTTATCAAGAGATTGGTTTATTTCCAAAAGCTGTAGTTTCTGGTGGTACTGGTATCTACTATAGCGCAGATAATATCTGGATTCTTGGCCGTCAACAAGATAAAGTTGGTACAGAAATCAAAGGTTATCACTTCGTAATTAACGTAGAAAAATCCAGGTTTGTAAAAGAAAAATCAAAGATTCCTATCTCAGTTAGTTGGGATGGCGGTGTACAGCAATGGTCAGGTTTACTCGATGTTGCATTGACTGGCAACTATGTAGCCAAACCTTCAAATGGCTGGTATTGCAGAGTAGATAAGTCTACTGGCGAGCTAATGGAACCTAAAGTAAGAGAAAAGGAAACGTTAAGTGAAAGCTTTTGGAAACCAATTATTGAAGAAACTGACTTTAAGCAGTACTTAACTAATAAGTTTTCAATACTAAATAATCAAGTAAACCTTGCTAAAGAGGATGAAAATTAATGGTGTTGAGAGAGAACATTGATTATCAAATTATTCCAGACAGAGTTGATGAGCAGGCCTGGAATGTTAGGGTGCTAAGAGGACCGTATACTGAAACTGTTCTTAAATACGGCACAGTAAAATTTAATGAGATACCAAAGAATATGTCATTTGATTTTAAAATAGTGTACACACCAGACACTGAGCTTAAAGTAAGTGAAACCAAGCTTCAAGATTTTGCTGGAGAGTTATTAGAAAAAATTATGGCTCAAGGTATTGAAGAAGGAAGCGTTGTAACAAAAGAGGTAAAAAATGCAAATAACGACTAGTCAAAGACTTATATTATTAATGGATGAAATCTCCATTGCAAAGAGTAAACTAATGCCAGAAGATACTGGTCATATACATACTTCAATAAGCTACTTAGAAAGTAGAGTTGATGATGTACAAAAACAAATTGATGAGGACTTGAGAAAAGCTGCCTATGCCTACTAATTTAGAACAAACTATATTACGAAATCTTCTTACTGATGAAGAATATATGCGCAAGGTTTTGCCGTTTATAAAACCTGACTACTTTGCTGGCATATATAGGATATTGTTTCGTGAGGCAGGTAAGTTTGTTGCTAAGTATAATAAGTTGCCAAATGCTGAGTCATTTAAGATTGAACTCGATCAGTCAGAAAAGTTAAGTGATGAGCAGTATAACCTGGCGATGGATATAGTTCCACAGTTATTTACTAACGATAAAGTAGATGAGCAGTGGCTTCTCGATACAACTGAAAAGTGGTGTCAGGATAGAGCAATATATAATGCAATTATGGAATCAATATCAATAATTGATGGAAAACACGAAGAGCTGACAAAAGGTGCATTACCTGACTTATTAAGTAAAGCTCTTGGTGTTGGATTTGACTTAAAGGTTGGTCATGACTATACAGAAAATGTTGAAGAAAGATATGACTTTTATCATACCGAAGAAGACAGGCTACCATTTGATTTGGAATATTTTAACACAATCACTAAAGGTGGTGTCCCACGTAAAACTCTTAATATTGCTCTCGCTGGTACCGGCGTCGGTAAGTCTCTCTTTATGTGTCATGTGGCTGCAGCATCAATGGTGCAAGGTCATAATGTCCTATATATTACTATGGAGATGGCTGAGGAACGTATAGCTGAGCGTATTGATGCTAACTTACTTAATGTTCCTATCGATCAGCTTGATAAGTTATCAAAAGACATGTTTACTACAAAGGTTTCTGATATAGCACGTAAGACAACTGGTAAACTTATTATAAAAGAATATCCAACCGGCTCTGCACATTCTGGTCATTTTAGAGCATTACTTAATGAACTTAAATTGAAAAGACAATTTGAACCAGACTTAATCTTTATTGATTATTTAAATATATGTGCAAGTTCTAGAATGAAAGGAATGGGCGGTGCAATCAACTCTTACTCTTACATTAAGGCAATTGCTGAAGAGCTACGTGGCCTTGCGGTCGAGTTTAACGTACCGATCTTCTCTGCAACGCAGACGACTCGTTCTGGTTATTCTAACTCGGATGTTGGGCTGGAAGATACGAGTGAATCTTTTGGATTACCCGCAACCGCGGACTTAATGTTTGCATTAATATCTACTGAAGAGCTTGAGCAACAAGGGCAGTTTATGGTTAAGCAATTAAAGAACAGATATAATGATCCTACACAACATAAAAGATTTGTAATCGGTGTTGATCGTAGTAAAATGCGATTATATGATGTAGAAGAAACTCAGCAAACTTTAACAGATGACACTCCGGTATTTGATAAGACAACAACTGGACAAAGATTTAAGGATTTTAAACTATGATAAAAAAACTTACCTATGCATTCTTTATATTTTGGATTCTTATGGCCGCCTTTATGTTCTGGCCTCATGATTCATTAGCAGGAGAGTGGAATGACAAGCCGGTTATGTGTGAAGAAAAAGATGTAGCGCTTGAAGCAATAAAGGCTAAAGGTGAGATTCCATTAATTACTGCAATACAAAGCACTAAAGTTCATGATACAGACGGGCTAAGCGATGTGCCGGCACATGTACCACTACAAATATTTGTTAACGTAAAAACAAAAACTTTCAGCATATTAGAATTTCATCCATCATACAACAGCATATGCATTATTGGATATGGTGATGACTGGACAATGTTAGGAGAAAAAAGTTAATGGAAATGATAGCTAAGTTAATATCTTATAGTAAACCATCTGAGTTTGAAGAGTATCAAGATGAATGGAATATAAAGTCGTGTCAAGATTTAATTGCGTATTGCGCAAGAGTATCTAATCCATCAGGACAAACAAACACTGCAACTAATGAAAAGCTTTTAAAGTATCTTATTAAACATCAGCATTGGTCACCATTTGAAATGGCAAGTGCTTGTATTGAGATCAATACTACAAGAGACATTGCAAGACAAATACTTAGACATAGAAGTTTTAGTTTTCAAGAGTTCAGCCAAAGGTACGCTAATCCAGTAGAAGAACTTCAATTTATTACAAGAGAGGCTAGACTACAAGATGATAAGAATAGACAAAGTAGTGTTGAAGTTGATGATAAAGCTTTCCAACTTGATTGGGAAAAAGAACAACAAAAAGTTATTCAGACTTGTAAACAAGTCTATAATGCAGCAATCAAAAAAGGAATTGCAAAAGAAGTTGCAAGAGCAGTCTTACCAGAAGGACTAACTACATCAAGACTTTACATGAATGGCACTATAAGAAGTTGGATTCATTTTATTGATTTAAGATCTTCTAATGGTACTCAAAAAGAATGTAGTGAAGTTGCTATAGCTTGTGCAAAAGCTATATCGAAGATATTTCCAATGGAAGAATTTATGAATTGATATATAGAACTAGAAAAATGGTTACGCCTAAGGACCTTAATGCTATAGGTCTACTGTTTGGTGGAAGAGTATTAGACTGGATAGATGAAGAATCATACATCTACGTTACTTGTCAATTAGAAAGTAGAAACGTTGTTACTAGAACAATAGGACGTACTGATTTTATTCATGGTGCAAAGCATGGAGATATTATTGAAATTGGTATGGAAACTGCATCTATAGGTAAAACCAGTATTACTATTAAAGCAATAATACGTAATATGGAAACTAAAAAAATTATTACACAAGTTGATAATATAGTATTTGTAAATTTAAAAGACGGAAAACCTTACCCACACGGAAAGTATGAGAAATAGAAATGAACAAAGAAATACAATATATTTTAACCAAAGAACAGAATAGACAAGATACTACAATTGAACTTATTGCAAGTGAAAACTATACAAGTCAAGCAGTAATGGATTTATGTGGAAGTGTGTTTACAAATAAATATGCAGAAGGTTATCCAGGCAAAAGATATTATAATGGTTGCGAACACATGGACGAAATTGAGCAACTAGCAATAGATAAAGTTTGTGAGTTATACGATTGTAAGTTTGCAAACGTACAACCACATTCTGGAGTGAATGCAAATACTGCTGTCTATCAAGCGTTTATGAAACCAGGTGATACACTCATGGGAATGGACTTGGCTAGTGGTGGACATTTATCACATGGTGCTCCTCCAACGCTAAGCGGTAAAGTTTATAATGCAGTAACTTATGGTGTAGACGAAGATGGTTTATTAAATTATGAACAAATAAGATCACTGGCAAAAATAAGTCGTCCAAAAGTAATTGTAGCAGGTGCAAGCGCTTATCCTAGACAAATTGATTGGAATGCATTTAAAGATATTGCAGATGGTGTTGGTGCGTATCTTGTTGTTGATATGGCACATTATAGTGGTTTAGTGGCAGGTGGCGCATATGATAGTCCTTTACCTTATGCAGATGTTGTAACAAGCACAACACACAAAACATTAAGAGGACCAAGAGGCGGGATGATACTTTGGAACAATCCTGATTACACAAAGAAAATAAACAGTGCAATCTTTCCAGGTACACAAGGTGGACCACTAATGAACATTATTGCTGCTAAAGCACAATGTTATACAGAAGCGCTGCTTCCTAGTTTTAAACAGTATGCACACCAAGTTGTATGGAATGCACAGGCGATGGCACGTCAGTTAAAACAATATGGAATAGAAGTACTAACAGGCGGAACAGATAGCCATATTATATTAATTGATTTAAGAAAGAACAAATACTCAGGAAAACAAGCTGCCGATTTGTTAGAAGAAAATAAAATTACAGTTAATAAAAATGGTGTCCCAAATGATCCTAGAAACTTTATAGAAACAAGTGGCATAAGAATTGGTACTGCTGCTGAAACTACTAAAGGACATATAGAATATTGGTTTAGAGAACTAGCACAAAAAATAGCAAATATACTTAAAAAATAAAATGGAGGAATACAAATGAAAGAACTATGGCGATACTGGTGTAAAGCTATGGGAAGTAAAGCTTACGATAATAATAAGAAAGATGATCATATTCATAACACCCTTAGAACGTTTTGGGTGCTATTGCATATATTAACATGCCTAGCCATTATTCTTAATGCAATACAAAATCATGGTAAAGGTTTAATATTTTTATAAAGGACGATTTAATAATGAGTAATTTTTACTATGACGATCTAAAAGATAAATATCTAAATAAATTTGAATTAATTGTAGCTGCAGCTAAGAGATCTAGAGATATGCCAACAGCAATTACAAGAACTGAAGGTAAAGTAATAAAAAAAGAACTACTGCTGCTATTGAAGATATAAAAGTTGGGAATGTTACAGTTAACGAATTAAAAGAAAGAAGCATATTGCAATACCAAAAAGAACATATAGATAAGTAATAGATACAACAAAGCTTAAAAAATAAGGAGAGGCTAATGGCGTCTACTGGTATATGTAGTACAGAACTGGCAGTGTTAGCCACTCTATCCTGGGAACGTGTTGATATGGTTACTTGTGCTAATGGCGAATCTTGGGCTGGATTAAACAAAGAAGAAATTGAAACAGTTCTTAAATGGATGGACCATAGAATTGAACAACTTACAAAGAAACGAGACGGTAAATGACAAATAAGTACACTCAAGATATGACTGGAACAGGTGACCACGTCGAATTAGGTGAAGAAGATGAAAAGGAACCAGACAGATATTATGATTGGATGCTTTGGAAATTAAAGCAAGAAAAAAATAAAGGTGAAAATGATTAACATGTTATGTTTATTTTCCTTTACTTTTAGAGAAAAGTATGGTATAATATACTTATAAAATGAAAAAAGGACTTTAATATGACTCAATCAATCACTAAAATAAACCATAACTTTGACATACCATCTGATATCTCTATCACAGATTTCTTAACCGTTTTAAACGATTTCCAACTTACTCTAATTTCATCCACACCATTCGGACCTGCTGGTGGAAATCCAAATATTACTATTTCTGCCACTCCAACATCCATTACTGCTTTTAAACATTTCTTATCTAAAATATAAGATTTGTTTAACATGTTAATAACAAACTTTAAAATAAGTGTAATTAACTGTGTACATTTACGTAAAAGTATGGTATAATATATCTATAAAATGAAAAAAGCGGAGAATACTAAAATGTCAAAACCAATATCAGTCAAAAGATTAAAAGATCATATCTTAAAAGGTGATACTAAAGAGATGATAAGAGTTTTATTAAATGCTCTACCTTATCAAATAACTAGAGAAGAAAAAGGTACTGTAGTTCAAAAAGAACTTCTTAAAAGATATGTTATGGTAAAAGAAATGGAAGCTATGTTGAAAAAGGGAGTTATATAATGGGAATACATATTGGAAAGCACGAAAGATCAACATCATGGATTGGTAGGTTTGATCCTAAAGATCCAAGAGATATGGCTGAATTTGCGATGGTTAAACAAATCGTTAAAGCTTGTAATTCATCTGATATGAAATTCAGAGTAGAAAAAAAAGGTAGAAAACCAACTAACGGTTTTAATTACTTTGGTGATCCTAAAGGTGGTATGAAGAATGCTACATTATGGGATGTGTATGTTTATAAACGTACATATGATTATTATAATCAAAGGAGAATTGGATAATGATTATTGTTGATTACAGCGGTATTGCACTGGCTAGTATTATTATTAATAAAACTAATGATGAACAAATGATTCGTCATATGATATTAAATTCACTTAGAATGTATCACAAAAGATACAAAGATGTTTATGGCGAAATGGTTCTTGCAGTAGATGCTACAAATAATTGGCGTAAGAAAGTATTTCCACAATACAAAGCTAGCCGTAAGAAAACAAGGCAAGATTCTACATTTGATTGGAATGAAGCATTTCGCTTACTTACTTTAGTAAGAGAAGAAATCGCAGAAAACTTTCCTTATAAAGTTATTAGAGTAGATGCATGCGAAGCAGATGATGTTATTGGTGCTCTTGTAATTAAAAAATCTAGAGTAGAATTTAATCCAGAAAAAATTATGATTGTTTCTTCAGATAGAGATTTCTTACAATTACAAAGATTTCCTAATGTAAAGCAGTTCTCACCTCTTCTTAAGAAAGAACTTAAAGAAGATAATGCTAGATACTATTTACTTAATCATATTATACGTGGTGATAAAGGCGATGGTGTACCAAACATTTTATCTAATGACGATACCTTTGTAGAAGGTTTCAGACAAACACCTATGACACAAAAGAAAGTAGATAGTATTATTGAAGACTTAGAAGAAGGCGAATTACTATATGCTGCTTCTTGGTATCGTAACTACTTAAGAAACGAACAATTGATTGCCCTTAGTGAAACACCACAAGACTTAAAAAATCAGATTATAAATAAATATGAAGAACAAGATCCTTGGCCTAATAAAAGTAAAGTGTTACCTTACTTAATTGCCAAGCGTTGTAATAATTTAATTGAAAGTGTACAGGAGTTTATTTAATGAAACAATACGTTTTTGAAGTTTTGGAAGAAATGGCCAAGCAAAGAAGTCGTGATGATAAAGTTAAAGTTTTAAAAGAAAGTGAAACATGGGCTTTAAAAGATATTATAAGAGGGTGCATGGACACTACGGTTACGTGGAATTTGCCTGAAGGTGAGCCACCTTATACTGCGTCAGCCGCTCATAATCATGCAACTAATTTAACAAGACAAAATGGACAATTTAAATATTTTGTTAAAGGCGGCCCAGGCGATAAAATGCCAAAGTATAAAAGAGAACAAATATTCATAGGAATACTTGAAGGTGTACACCCAGAAGATGCTAAATTAGTTTTAAAAATGATTAATAAAAAGAAAATCCCTGGGATTTCTAGACCAGTTGTAGAAGAAGCTTTTCCAAAATTATTACAAGATTAACTTTGAAATCAACTAAAAAAATAACTGTGTACAAACTGCAAAAAGCATGGTATAATTAATATATTATTTAAGAAAGTGAAAGTATGAATATTTTTGTGTTACATAAAGATCCAGCAAAAGCTGCTATCATGATGTGTGATAAGCACATACCTAAAATGATTATCGAAGCAGCACAAATGTTGTGTACATCTCATAGGCTGCTTGACGGTACGCCTGAAAGACGCAGGTCTAAGTCTGGTAAAACTATGCAGCAATATTACACGTTTGGCAATGAACGTGATGATATATACTATGCAGCAGTTCACAAATATCATCCATGCACAGTGTGGACAATGGCTAGCTTACAAAACTATAACTGGCATTACCAACACTTTGTAGCGCTGTCTGACGAATTCGAATTTCGTAGAAACAAAAAACATGCAACATTTGTAAAGCTAGGTAAAGTTCTTAGCAAACCACCTATAAATATACCGGATGTTGGTCTTACTGAATTTGCACAAGCAATGTCTCAATATCCGGATTGTATTGTTAAAGGTGATGCAGTACAAGCATACAGAAATTATTACCACACAGCAAAACCATTTGCCAAATGGGACTGGGGAAGATCAGCTCCGGATTGGTGGGAAGGATACCAAGGTGCCGATGTACACAGTTAAGCCTTTAGAAGAAGGTGACGAATACGATATTATGCTTAAGTCAGAAGAATTACAAGAGTATCTTACTGAACATAATTGTATAAAAGTGATTAAATTTCCAGGAATTGTTTCTGGACAAGGTAGCCTATTATCAAAAACTGATAATGGGTGGAAAGACAACCTTGCCAGAATTAAAGCAGGTTCTGGTAAAGACAATACAATAAAAATATAGGACAAGAATCATGAATGCATTTTTTATAGTAGTAACGTTTGTATTAGCATCTACTCAAGAAGTTGATAGACCATTATTTGTATTTGCAAAACCTAATTTTGATGAGTATATGAAATGTTATAATTACGTGCAAGTAAATAACATGGATATATATAGGACTGCAGCTAATGAATATAACTTTAAACATAAACCTGAAGCTATATTTTGCGTTAACAAAGAAGCAATAAAGGAAATATTTAAATATAATGCACCAACAAATGAAAAGAAAAATATTTAACCATGAAACAATTGATATTGGCTATCAAGATTTGGATGCTACAACTACAGAATCAGGCAGAACTTATAATACTCCTGATGGTAAGTCTTATCCTAGTATTACAACAGTTCTAAGTATACTTAGTGAAGATGCTATAAGGGCTTGGCGTGAAAGAGTAGGCGCAGAACAAGCTAATATGATTAGTGGCAAAGCATCTAGACGTGGTACTAATGTTCATAACGTACTAGAAAAGTATTTAAATAATGAAGACACATCAAAAGAATTACCTCACATCAAACAGAGCCTTGAAAATCTCAAGCCTGTCCTTGATAATAATATTGGAAAAATATATGGTCTCGAGGTGCCTTTATTTAGTCACCACTTAAAACTTGCCGGCAGATGCGATGTCATTGCAGAGTTTAATGGAGTACCCTCAATAATTGATTTTAAAACTTCTAAATACGTAAAGAAGAAAGAAAGAATCACAAACTATTTCGCACAAGGTGCAGCATATGCTATCATGTGGGAAGAAAGAACGGGCATGTCAATACCAAACGTTGTAATAATTATGGATGTTGACCATGAAAAACCGTCTGTGTTCATTGAACATAGAGATAACTGGACTAAATTATTAGAGGACACAATTGATGAATATAGAAAACGAAAAATGTTTGGACACTGATATGTCAATAGGATTAACAAGGATTGTTCAATTAAGATATGAGTTTGAAGAACTTACTAGAGGTTATAATATGGAGGTGTCTGGTTCAGATATAAATACAATAGAATGGTTTATTGAAAATGGCCACAGGTCAAATTCACTTCGTAATGGATTTAATGATGCATTAACAATAGCGAAGATAGTAAAGGAGTTCTATAATGGCGGCACAAAAACAACTGGAGCCAGGGAGTAAATACGCA
>JGI24005J15628_10000803_pt1 | contig 17341 bp, 33 predicted proteins | sample LinPmetageLP40_FD_15628 | JGI IMG/M metagenome (IMG submission 15628)
TGTCCTTCATCTATTATTAATTGTTCTCTTAATTTGTTTATATTCATTTTTATTCCCATTTATCTTAGATCTATTCCTTTTATTGCCCAAAGTTCTATCCTCTTCGACGAGCTTGTTGTAGAATATATTGTATTGTTTAATCCTCTAAAAGCAACTGTAAAATTTACACCATTTTGAGAAACATGTTCATTTTGAGGGCTATATTGATTCGCGTTAGTTCTTATAAACCATTTAAACTGGACCGTTCCGGTGTGGGGAATCAAAAAATAGGTATTCATATTCTTTTGTCTATCAGAGTTATGATATCCAGATGGTCCAACTTGAACACCAGCTGGATCCCCTGGTGACCCATAGTTAAAAGTCGATGGCCCATTATTGCTAGTGTTACCTGGCCATCCATATGGTGGATAAGAAGTTGAGCCTGAGTTAGCATCCAACAACGGGGTATTCCCGTCATATTTAACGAAGATCTGATTACCATAGGCAGTGCTGGTGCCAATCGTATGACCTGTAAAATTAATATAATCGGTATATACTGTTGCAAAATTCTGATTTGTTCCACCATAATAAGTAACTATCACTCTGTTATTATTAGTATCAACCTGAAATGACATAGAAGCAAAGGCCTCTGCCTGTGTCCAGTTACCAGTTGACCAGTTAGAGAAGCTGTATGTATCCCAGGAACTTAATGATGGAAAACTGTCTATAGAAGTATGTTCACCATTCCTAAATTCTCCCACGGAGATAATTTCTCCACTTTCAGTATTTATACCAGCTCCGTGATAAATATCTGCATGGGAAGCATCTGGGGCTGCTATATTTCTTATATCAGAATCATTCAGACTTGCTGGTTGATTAGCTGGTCCGCCCACTTTTACATGGATGTCATTCAATGAGAGATTATTTACATTTAGATTTGCCATTTATTTAATTATCTCTGAAATTAGATCTTCGAATTGTTCTACTTTTTCTACCCTATTTGGCCAAAGTATATAATCCTTTTCTGGGTTCATTTTTAAATTACTTAATAAAGGTAATATAGCATTATATAACTTATTCAATTTCTCTTCTAATGCAGCTGATTCGCTATCAGACGATTCTAATTTAGCTGCAGTTTTCTGTACTGCTTCTAATTCATGCTCATCTACCGCAGTAAACCCGAAATCAAACTTGTCTATATCTATACTCATGTACTTAAACTATCCTCTATATGGTTATATTTATGCTTCCTAGGAATCTGTTTTGATTTATCTTGGTGTACTTGTGTAATAGAATGGCTAGGCTGGGATTTACGGGCTTTAATTTCTGGTTTCTTTTTCCCAAATATCGCTTCCCATCCGTCAGAATATTTCTTCTGATCAGTTCCTCTAGGAGAATCTCCTTTACCGCCATGCCATTGTTTAGACATCTTTTGGTACCATTACTATTTTAATTCTTCTTCGGACTAATTCATTTCTAATTTTTTGTTTTCTTTTAGGAGTTGTATTATTATTGTTTAATGTTTCAAACAATTCTGTTTGAGAAACATTCTTAATATAATAATTAGTTGTAGTAGATTTAGCTTCTCCTCTTAATCTCACCGTTGCACTTGGTTTAAATTTTGTTGGCATGTCATTTCACCTTTTTAATTCGACCTTTATCATCTGCTAGCCAAGCTTCAAATTCAATGTCATTGTAATCATCTTTGAGAGATAGTAAAGCTTTTAAATTGCTCATATCATCATCAAATAACCTAATTCTGCTGTAATCATTTGTATCTAGGAATTGTTTAAAGATTTGTGCTTTGGCTTCAGCACTCGATTTTAAACCTAGATTACCTGCTCTAATAATATGGGCATTATCGATATCGATTCCATGAGATCTAAATGTATCAAGGAATAATTTCTTATCGTCCATATCTGCTCGAGCAGTTACTATTATTACTTTGGATCCTGACTTAACAGCATTTTTCAGAATCGCTTTAAACTTGGATATCATTCTTCCGATTGGTACCGCAGTTTGTTGGAATAACTTTGCTGACTTAAATTCACCAAAGTCTAACTCCTCGCCTTTACCTAATTTATAGGTATTAAATTGTTGGGGAGTTAGATATTTACCAGTAGATTTTATCTTTACTCTGGCTTTTGTCTTGAACATAGTGTCGTCGATATCAAAGATAGTTAAACCTTTGTTTCCCGCTTCTGTTATAAATGTTCTAAAGTTGTCCATAATAGATGTATTATACCACACTTTGTGCAGTTTGTAAACATCTATTTATGTAAAATATTTTCTTATCGTTTCTATTTTATCGTTTGCTTCTGCAATCTTAGATATTTGAGCTTCGATTGTTTCTACTATGTCTGAATGTTCGCCAATACCTGCTGCATTGGATGTGTAAACATTTACGTTAGCCTTTGCTACCGCAATATCACCTTCAAGTTTTGTAATTAAAGCCTCTAGTAAAGGTCCTGTATATTTTGCCATATTTTATACCACATAAGGGTCGCCGGGATTCCACGAGCAACCTGTTAGTCCACCAGCTTTTAATCCTTGCAAAGTTCTTAGAACTTCGTCAGAACTTCTGCCTGTATCTAAGGCATTCACTGATACATGTTGAATTTTATCTTCAGGATCAACAATATATGTTGCCCTTAAAGATACCAAGTTATCAAAGTCCACTATACCTAGCTCATGGGATAATCTTAACCCGCAATCTGCTAATAATGTGTGTCTGATTCCGCCAAGAGTATCTGGTAAAGATTCTTTCCAAGCTTTTTTACAAAACTCGTTATCTCCACTAAATCCTACTACGGTTGCTTCACCTAATAATTTATCCATTCCACAGATTTCTGTCGGACAAATAAAGGTAAAATCCTTTGGATAAAAGTAAAATACTCTCCATCCTGAATAATCATCGCTATTCCTTTTTACTAATTCTTCTCCTTCGACCCCATTCATATGGAATGTAGGAAAGATTTGGTTTACTCCTATCATTGTTTTCTCCTATTATATTCTTCTATAGTTTCAATTAATTTTTTATCCCAGTCATCTCTATGTTCAATAAAGATCTGAGTACCCTCGTCACCAGCAATTGCTACCACCAAATTAGTGATAGGCATACCAGTTCTTTCTTCCCACATAATTGCATATGCGGAAGCTTGCATAAAATAGTTTTCACACCATTCTTTCTTCTTGAATTTCTTGGATGTTTTCCAATCAATAATACTAAGTTTGCCATCCCAAATACCTACACAATCTACTGTTCCAGCTAATCCTAAATGTGAGGAATATAACCTTGCTTCGACTGCATGAATTTTTGTTAAATTCTTATCTATGATAGGTTGTATATCTTTAAAGTTAGATAATGCTACTAAGTTATCCTTAGCAAAATCTTCTCCTACGATATATTTTTCTATCATGTCATGTACTTTTGTACCACGAGTAGCAGCTTGGGAAGATATACGATTTGCTTCTTCGTTGCCTACACGTTTGCGCCATGCCATTATAGCTGCTTTATTTAATATAGAGAGTACAGTTGTAACAGAATAATATCTATTACCATCTGGATCGGTATAATACCTACCAGATTTTTTAGTATGCTGTTCTAAATCTGTATTTATTTCTATTGGGTCAAATTCTATCATGTGTTATCTCCATCCCGGTAAGTAACATCGTGCTTACGGAATTGTTTATTTGCGGTTCGTTGGAAGCTCCATTCTAGGAATGTATTTAAAATCCTACCAGGAATCGTCAATAATCGGCTCAGCCTTTTCATAATTAAATCCTCTTTGTAATTCTACTGGATCAACACCAGCTCCAATATATCTAAATCCTTTTTGAACTGTAGAAGGATTAACATGATCGAAATACCGATCAACGTACCAACCCTTTTCTGTACAATAGGATTCTATCTCTTCATATGTACCGTGGCAATATTCTTGGAAATATCCTTCTTCGTTATGCACTTTTGCATATTCTAATTTATCTATTTGACTCATCTATGTTTATAAAATTTGTAATGTATTCCGCACCTTGGTTATCATATTGGCATACTTCGCACCATTCAAAATCATTATGATCACAAGTTCCTAGAAGTTTAGCTTCTTTCTTTTCTTTTGACTTAGTCATAGCAGTAACCCATCCGTCTGAGTTATCTTGCCATTGTTTATCATTACCTCGGTCGATCATTTAGTGTTAATTAAACCTCTATCCTTAGGTGGTAATCCAGATTTAATTCTATCCTGGACTTCTTTCCATCCATCGCCTGCTTGTTTTAATACTGAACCATCTTTACCACCAATAAGGTTATGTTTAGGTGGATTGATAAGTTGTGTGATATTAGGATCTTTAACATATTCTTCCATCTCTGCGATAGTCATTATTCTATCTATCTCTACCTCACCTGTTTTTAGATTTTTAAAATCATACGTTGGCATTTGCTTGCTCCCAATTTTGACCTACCCAGTCTATTTTATTAAAGCTTTTTTCATAAGCCTTAGGATTAAACCATTCTGGTTGTTTTCTTTTAGACCATACCATTGGCATATAAGCTAATTTAGTATGGTAATAATTCTGATATGATTCGACTGGACATTCTGTAATACAATCTGGAAAAGCTTTCATTGCTAAGGCAAAACCTGTTAAGCCTTTATATTCTATATTGTTTGGCATATTTTCCAAAGGTTCTCTAAGACGAATATCTGTTGCATGTGTTTTTCCATATCTGTACTTATATTCATCACATAATGCAACAAAGTGTTTGTAATGCCATTCGTAATTTTCACCTGATTCAATTGTCCAGGTAGTGCAAGGGTGATACATGTGTACAGCTTTATATAATATGTCTTCTCTTTCGTCATCTTCGAAGACCCATTTCTTAACTGTTGTTTTTCCTGATTTAGATGGACCACGGGTTTCGGTGGCATCTAGCATTCGATGTGCTGTAGATAGCATTTGTCCAGATTCTAATATCATCTTTACAACATGCTTATCGCATTGTTCTTGTGCTGCGATAACCGGATCTTTATTTAATATAAAAATGTTCATAATGTATATTATACCATAATTTAGAAGGTTTGTAAACCCCTAAATCATTTCAATTATTGTTCTAAGTAGTAAAGCTACTCCAATGCCATTTAAAAGTATTAGAGCTCTGTCGTTCCATATGATACTAACTATTGACCATAAGCTAACGCCTACGAGAGAAAAAGCTACATCATAAAATGCATATCCATCTACTCCTCGTATTGACATTCCACATAAGATAAAAAAGCTAGCAACCCATTTTATATACCAATCAATAGTATATTTCGGTGTTGCTGATTTAAATATTCTTTTGGAATTCGCGATCTCTTTTGGATCAAACTTTTGATCAGCCATTTAGTTGCATCACTCCATCAACGTAATTTTCTGCAGCATTTTCTGCATACTCTTCACTGTGTTCGTATAATTCTCTTCTTTCGATCATAATATTGTTTTTATAAAACTCTACGTAATATCCTTCGTATCCACGAAAGACTTTTGCTATCCTATCGTCTCTTTCGTAGAAATGTAATTCTGTGCTTGTTGTCATCATAATATTTGCGGGTTAGCCCTAGTAATTACCAGGGCTTTACCCTAATAATCTATCCTCCTATTGTCTGTAATTCTCGTATGTGGTGGGTTAGATTAATTGCTTTCTTATTCATTTTGAAAGCTAGGTTATCTTTCCCTTTATCTTTTAACCGTTTTTTATAACGGAATGCTTCTCTTTGATCTCTCTTAAGTCGCTCTGATGTAATCATATTGTTCTCCATTTTGAGTGTTAAAATTACATAACGAAGAAGTTAATCCATAGGCTATTTCTCCTTTTTAGTTTTGGTTGTTGCTTTCTTAACTGCTTTAGGTTTACGAACCTTAACAATTAACCCTGGGAAAACTGAATTATAAAATTCAGAATCTAAATCTAGTTTTTTATCTTTTGCTAGACATAATAAATCTGATTCACTTGGATGCATCATTTCTAATATTCCAATAAATATTCCTTCTCTACGAACTGGATTTACTTGATTTCCAATTGGTCCTTTAAAGAAGTATTTAAATTGTTTGTGGGTTTTGTATAAAGAAGAAGAGCTATATCCAATTGGAGCATCGTCTTTTTTATAAGGTGGTGTACCTTCTGGTAACAAAGATACTACGTCATCGTCGCAAGCGACTCTAATGATATCTTTTAAAGCTGGGTGATTATGTTTTTGTAATACCGCAACTTTTTCTTTTCTGGTTTTTGCCTTTGATACTAATTCTAGTACTTCAGGGATTAATAATTTAGCCATTGTAAAATTCCTCTACGCATTCAATCAATTGATTGCATCGTTTGTTTATTAAGTAAGTCAATACCTTCATTCTTGGTGCAGGTTTTGTCTCGTTAAAAGTATTTATAATGTTTTTTTGGATAGCTTCTGGGATATATTCAAAATCTATCAATGTCTGATTTCTTTGAAAGTTCCTATAGATATCATCACCCATTAATTCTCTTAGGTTATCTAAGTTATTTATCCATTCATCGACTCTAGTTTGTCTTAATTGTGTTTGATGTTGTTCAGTAATAAATGTATCATCCGGTGATAAGATGTTCGGTATACCATCGCCTGAGTCGCCACGCATGATATGATTCCACTTATATGTTATAGGGTGTGAATCCTGAACTAGCTTCTTTTGTATTGGGCTAAATTGTTTTACATTATTAAATTTATGTAATTGTATAAAATCTTTATCTGAGCTTATAATCATTACGGGTTCGTGTTGACCAAACTCTTGGGTCTGATGTGTTAGTGTTCCAATAATATCATCTGCTTCGCATCCATCCATGTGAATAACTTTCCATGGTAGATTAGCTTTAATCTCTTCTCTTACTTCATTTAAAGATTCAAAGATAGAAGTCCAGTCTAAATCACTGGCTGATCTATTCTTTTTACGTGCTGCTTTATATTCTGGAAAGAAATCTTTTCTCCAGGTATTAAATCCATCACAAGCTAGAACCATTTGTCCATACTCTGCTCTATATTTTTTATTATACATACGCAAAGAATTTAGGATCATATGCCTAATTATATCTTTGTCATCTATCTTCTGTACTATTATATTGCTTAGTGCAATTTGGGAATAATCTACTATAATCATTAGTCTGTTCTCTCGCCTGTTCCCCAATCAATTACAACCGGAAAGCGGGGTATACCGTCTGGTGTTTTTTCAAAGTATCTACATGTAACCCAGGAAGGCTTTTCTTCTTGCTCGAGTAGTTCTTTTAATGTTTCAAAGTTACCTCTTACTCCACTCTTGAATTCTCTTCCATCACCTAGTTCTAGTCTAAAGTGTTTAGCATATCCTGCCCAGTTACCTTGACCTTCCATTACTTCTACCACGTTGAATTCTTCAGTGATAAATTCTTTTCTTTTAAGAAGGTTCTTGGATCTTTTGTTTTCATATGGAGCATCGTTTCTAACCATTTGGCCTTCGTAACCTTGTTCAGTATATTTAGAATATAATGTATCTAGTTGATCTTGATTTTTACAGAATGAGGTTGATACTTTTTGTACACATGTGCTATTATCTACGTGGATATCAATGAACTGTAATCTGTGCATAAGTGACCAGTCTGGAAACGTAGCATCAATACAATCATATACGTGGTATTGAACCAACGCTTCGCAATCTTGCTTTTCTTCTTCTGAAGGTTTAACCTTTCTAACTAAAGAAGTTATTTTATTAAAGTCTGCTTTTAGTTGGTGGTTATATAATTCACCATCCAATATAATTTCTGGNTATTGATCAAACACTGGCTTTAAAGTTTCGTGTATGTGATCACAAGTGGTAATAGCTTTACCTGCTCTAGTATATAATCCATCTTTNCTAGCGATACATCTAATACCGTCTAATTTAGGTTGGCTATAGCCATGGTCTTGTGGTAACTTAGTATAATCTCTTGCTAACTGTGGTTTAAATTTATCGTATGAATCTATCTGAGATATATTTTCGAAGTATTCTGCTTCTAATTTAATATCCCATTTAGCTTTAGCTTCTGCCATAGCTTGTTCTTCATCTGTGGTAGCATTAGATCTACCTACGTTTTTAGCAGTAGATTTATTCCATCCACTCTCTACTAATTTGCCATTAACAATTCCAGAAACAGTTCTTATTCCTGGGTTAATTGGTCCCATATATTGAACTGTCCATTCGCGGACATTTCCATTTGAATCTCTTTTAAAGAGGGTTGGTAAACTGTGAATCATATATTACTCCTTATTTTAATATTAATGTTACTATTATACCATAGTTTGAGAGGTTTGTAAACCTTTTTTTGTATTGTTCACGAGACTGTGACGAAACTCTAATCATCATCTTCTTCTGGGTTTAAATCGAAATCTGGTATAAATTCTACTTCATCTTCCCCAAAGTCGATTTCAAATTCTGTCTGTGGCAACTGNGACATTTGCTTAATTTTAACATAAAGCTTATCTAANGATCTTTGTAATTCGTGGGGTATTTCTATATGCCTTAATAACATTGCGTTTATTAAATTTGTTATAACATATATATCTCTTGATTCTTGTTCTTTCTCGTCAAAGAAGTTTGCATCTGAAAAGTAATCTGATGTTTCTATTATTTCTTCGACTAATACATCACATAAGTGCTGGGATAACCCATTGCATTCATCTGATGCTAATGCAATCATCTCTTCTGCTTGTTTTTGTGTGACAGTTTCCGGAGTCGGGAACTGAATGATATTATCTTTTTTTGTCATAGGTACTATTATACCATAAAACAAAAAGAATGTAAACCTTTATTTTAATATATTTACGCTATTTGATCCTAATCTAATGTTTATTATACCGTTATAATAATCATCTCTAAGCAATACTTCATGTTCAAATTGGAGTTTAGCTTCCATATAAGCTAGTTCACCCTTCATAGTTCCAATGTAAAGTATCTCTCGATGGAACTTATCTAATCCTATCTCAGCTATATCTTCTGTAAGGTTCTTAGAAGAACCACAATACTTNCGCCAATCAGATTCTATTATTGATCTTCTTTTTCTTTTTTGGCCTTTAAGCGGTGGGAGTGTTTTCTTACTCCAAAAGAATTTCTTACCAATATACTTCTTATCGTTAACNGTGTTAGTTACCTGATAGATNAATCCGTACATCTTCTCAGGTGCGAAGTCTTCTGGTGGTACGAATGTTTTGCCTTTATATATCCAATCCATAATACTATTTATGAATCAAATAAAAGCTCCTCTTCATCGGTTTCTATTTCTGGAGTTTCTCCACAAATTGGGCAGTAGATAGGGATGACCTGATCATCCTCCACTTTTATCACTGTACGGTTAAAGCAGAATTCACAGTCGATTGTATGCTCCACTAGTCTATACGCTCAGAGAGCTCAGTATATCCACCACAATATTCACCATCGATATTAATCTGTGGGAATGTTCTTGCGAATGGAAACTTTTCTAACAAATCTTCTCTTGTAAAATCCTTACCTAAACTTTGGTATGTGTATTCTATTCCTTTTTTCTCGCATAGTTGTATTGCTCTATCGCAAAAAGGACATGGTTCTTTTCCGTATATTTCTATTATCATCTCTTACTCTCCTAATTCAACTTCAATAAATTTACCAATCATGTTTATGTCTGCATCAGATAACATCCCTGCTTGAGCCCACATAGTGGAAGACATATTACCAATCGTTTCGTTGTTTTTGTATGCATTTAATCTGTCTATAATATAATCTGAAGATTGACCAGCAAGTTTAGGAAATACTGCCATTCCTTGTCCTTCCGCTCCGTGACAAGCTGCACATCCTGACCATAGGCTTCTTATTGAACTGAATTCATCTGCACTTGCAAGTACTTGTTTTGCCCTAAGCTGTTCTACTACAGTACCATTCAATTCTACATATTCAGCATAACACATACCCGTACATGAATGCGTACTTGGATAATTCTTATACTCTACCTCGGGGTATATTACTCCCACAAAAAATAAGGTGAATGCAAAACACCCTAATAATACTATTCCTAATTCTCTCATACTAATTGTTTATCCTTTTAAATATAAATTTATTAACCAAAATGATACCAACATAAATCCGAATACTACTACTTGTACGATACTCATAACAAATATTTGTTTCATTGGATGTGTTTCTACTATGCTTTCTATCCAGCTTTCACTTGGTGAAAGATTAGCTACTTGTAGAATCTTTTGTTCTGTTGATTTTTTCATTCTGTTTGGGGTTTTCCCTGTTTAGCCATGTATTCTCTATGAGTAATTCTTTTCTTTTTCATAAACTCTACATTAGCATCTCTTATTTTCTTATTCATCTTTTCCGAGGGTGTTAATTTTTTCTTCACAACTCCAACATAGATAATGATTGTTGATCTGCGTCTTGTTTAACACCACCAGTGATATAAGATGTTATTTCCGTTTCTTGGGGAGCAACTTGTACGTTACCACCGCCAATCCATTTCTCAGTCCAGGGTAATGGATTTAACTTACCCACTGTATAAGGGCAAGGTAAACCTATAGCCCTCATTCTTTTACATCCAATCCATTCTATGTATTCACAAAGAATAGCTTCATTTAATCCAATCATTGAACCGTCTTTAAATAAGAACTTAGCCCATTCTTTTTCTTGTTCAATAACATTTGTAAATAGTTTGATTGCTTCTGGTTCCATTTCTTTTTGTATCTTGACAAATTCAGGATCTTCTTTTACCATATTCTTTAACATAGTAGTGGTTGCTGCTAGATGAACGTTTTCATCACGAGCAATAAATTTAATGATCTTGGCATTACCTTCCATCTTTTTAAGTTCCGCAAACGCCCACGAGCACGCGAAGGATACATAAAAACGTATACCTTCTAGCGCATTAGCCGAAAGCATACACATCCATAAAGCTTGTTTGTGTGATTTCTTATTAGTCGGACCTGCATTACATGTGATTAGATCATCATAATATTTAGCAATATCATTACCACAATCTAGTATTTCTTTTATGTCTAGCATACCATCAAACACAATAGAAGGATCGGGGTATACGTTACGTATGATATGAGTATAAGATCTGCTGTGAATTGTTTCACTGAATGACCATGTTTCGATCCAGTTTTCAACTTCCGGTAAAGAAGCAATAGGTAAGAATGCAAGATTTGGTGCTCTCCCTTGAACACTGTCTAATAGTATTTGTCTTTTTAAATTTGATGTAAAGATATGTTGCTCATGTTCTGTTAAAGCATTAAAGTCTTTTTTATCTCTAGCAACATCTACTTCTTCTGGTCTCCAAAAGAATCCTAATTGTTTTTCTGTTATCTTATCTAAGGCAGGATATTTTAATATATCAAACCTTTGGATATCTACTCCTTCGTCGAGGAACATATTTTTTTCTAAATGCGATTTTTTGTTTTTCTTTAATATCATATTTTGCAGCTTTCGCAATCCTCGTCATCTTCAATGACTGTTTCGAGGTCTGGGAGATCTAGTTCTTTTATCTCTCCAGATCCATCATGTGTGTTAAAATAGTATAATTGTTTTAAACCATACTTGTAAGCTGTCACTAGATCTTGGATCATTATTGACATTGGTATCTTATTATCCTCGTAATGTTCAGGATTATAAGATGTGTTAACAGATATACCTTGATCGATATATTTCTGTAATATAGCACAGATTTTTAAGTACCCTTCTGGAGAGCGTTGGTCCCATAGAAGATCATACTTATTTTTAAGATGAGCAATTCCAGGTACAACCTGTGCCATCACTCCATCTTTACTCTGTTTGTAGCTAACTAATGCACGAGGTGGTTCTATACCATTCGTGCTATTAGAAATTTGTGCTGATGTTTCTGCAGGCATTAATGCCATTAACGTTGAGTTACGAATCCCGTATTTTTTGAGGTTAGTTCTAAGCTCTTCCCACGGTAATCTTTCTTTGCGTTTTACTAAATTATCTATCGCACCCTTATATGTATCAATTGGCAACTCTCCAGACGCATATTTTGTCTCATTATTTTTACTTATTTTGCCTTTTTTTCTAGCTAATTTATTCGAAGCTTTAATCAAGTAATATGACCATGCTTCTGCATATTCATCTACTATCTCAAATGCACTCTCATCGTATTTTAATCCCCTCTTCGCTAAGAAATAAGCAAGATTAATAATACCGATACCTAACGGTCTTCGAGCCATGGTAGATAACTCTGCAGCTTTAATTGGATAATCTTGATAATCTAAAAGTTCATCTAAACCTCTTACGGCTAAATTACAATACTTTTTAAATTCATGCGGGTGATTAATCAATCCCCAATTAATAGCGCTTAGAGTGCATAAGGATATTTCTCCATTTGGATCATCATATGACTCTAAAGGTTTAGTAGGTAGATCGATCTCACAACAAAGATTACTCATCCTGATAGGAGCTAACTCTGGTATAAAAGAACCATGCTCATTCGCATGATCTACATTCATAATATAAATTCTGCCAGTATCTTTTCTTTCTTGTAATAAAGATTGAAATACTTCTAATGCTGGTAATACTTTCTTTCTAATACTATAAGCACGTTCATACTTTTCGTATAGTTCTTTAAACTTGTCTTGATCTGCATAGAATGCATCGTATAGACCTGGTACATCTTTTGGATCAAACAATGTTATATTACCACCAGAGATTAATCTCTCGTACATTAGTTTGTTTAGCTGGAAAGCATAATCCATATGTCTAACTCTATTCTCTTCTGTACCTTTGTTGTTCTTTAATACAATCAGATCTTCATATTCATAATGCCAGATAGGTAGATATACGGTCGCTGCGCCCCCGCGTACGCCCCCTTGCGAGCACGATTTTACTGCAGACTGAAAGTATTTTAAGAAAGGAATTAGACCTGTATGAACAATTGAACCGTCTCCTACACGTGCACCAGCGGCTCGTACGGAGCCCGTACCGATGCCTATGCCTGCCTTCTTAGAGATATATTTTACTATAGAAGTACTCGTTGCATTAATACTATCCAGTGAATCACCTGATTCAATAAGTACACATGACGAAAATTGTCGAGTCGGAGTACGAACCCCTGCCATAATCGGAGTCGGTAGACTGATGTAGAACTGGGATATAGCATCATAATAATCTTTAACATATTTTAATCTTCCTTCATCGTATTTGTGAAATAGGGTTGCTGCGATCATCATATAAAGTATTTGTGGAGTTTCATAAACAGCCTTTGTAGATCTGTCTTGAACTAAATACTTACCTCTGAATTGTTCCATGCCAGCAAAGGTAAAGTTATCATCACGTTCGTGTTTAATATAGCTATTTAATTCTGTTAGTTCATCTTCTGTATAGTAATCTAATATAGCTGGATCGTAAACTCCTAGCCCTATATTTTTATTAATTACTTTTTTAAGATCCCAAGGTGTATAATCGCCGTAAACTTCTTTTCGAAGCTTATAGGAAATTAACCTTGCAGCAACTATTTGGTAATTAGGAGTATGTTCTGAGATTAATTCTGCAGCACTCTTAATTAATAGTTCGTGTATATCGTATGCCGGGATTTTATCATAGATTTGTATATTAGCTTTGAGCTCGATTTCTGACATCGAAACTCCAGTAATTCCTTCTACTGCCCATAATAAGACTTTGTGTACCTTCTCGAGATCAAACTTTTGAGGTGTTCCATCACGCTTGGTGACATTGATTTGCATTACATTTATTCCGTTCATAAGACTATATTATACCATACTTTCACAGGAAAGTATACTCTTTATTTTTGTTTTTTTCTTCTTTTTTCTAGAGCTTCAATTCTATCTATCAATGGTTGATAGTCATCAAATCCGTCTAAACCACACTTTGGATGTGCGATGCTTTCTAAGTAATCTAATCTTTCTGCTATTAGCGGATAGTCTTTTCTAAACTTGGACTCTGTTCGAGCAAGTTCAAGGTCATGTTTTTCAGCAAAGTGATCCATAAAGCGATCTACTTTTAATTGAAACCATATACCGACATTTGAATCCTTAAACCAGTTATAGAAAGAGCTTCCAATAACTGAACTTAAAATAGACTTAAGTGATAAGATTAAAAGAAAGTACACAATTACTTAACCTTTGAAAGTTTTGTAATTGCTTTTACATAGTTTGGCATTCCGTGATCTACAATACCATCGAAGAATTTCCATCTCTTCCAGGAATTTAACATTCCAGTAAATAGATCTGACCATGTAGGTTTATCCTGTTTTACTCCATTTGCATTAAAGTAAATCATTTCACCGTGATGTACGAATCCTAACCATGCTGGAGGAATTCTACATACGATGTCATTATTATTCATAAATCTTAAATGTGGGCATTTGATATTTCGAATGAATTTCTTTCCACCAACTCTTGGTGAGCCGAATGTAAATAATTCTTCTGGTTGATATCTAGTAGAAGCGATTGTTGCCATTGCTGCGCCCAGTGAATGTCCTGTAATATAAACATCTTTTCTAACCTTTAATTGGTCGTTATGTTCTAATTCTGCTAGGATATCCATCCATAAATCATTAACTTCTTGTTGGAAACCACCGTGAACTTTGCCGCCTGCTATAGCTGAATTCTTAACAACTTTAAGATCTGCCATTACATCGTTTAACTTAGATGGTTCAGTACCTCTAAAAGCAAACCATAGATCATTTCTATCTTTCACTACTAGTACTTCTGCACCATCATTCGATATAAGTTTACACCAGGGAAATCCCATTTTCTTACACATTACTTTAGCTTGTGCTTCTGTCTTATAAGCTGCTGCTGATAACTTAGCAGCTACTAAGGCTCTTTCCATCTGTGTACGATTTTCTTTCATTCTTGTTGACATTATTGTTTCACCTTTACTTGGGCTCCAACGCCCTTTTCTTCTCCCTTAGGAGTTTTGATTGTTACATTGCGATAGTATACTACCACTTCCTGAACTTCTCGTATATACCTACGAAGCTCTTGCATATTGCCGCTCATGATTTCATAATCGCCAACTGATATAGCCATAAAGACAATATCACCATTATTTACTTCTTTGTTCTTATCAAGAAATTGATCTAAATAAGAATAACCTTCTGGCCAGTCTGGATTTTCTTTTCCATTCTTGCAAACTCGTACAGGTTTACCATCTTCTTTCAGTAACCCATCTGGATGATCTTCTTTTTCTCTAGCGCCTGGTTTGTCTGGATCAGAATCACTATTCTTAACACATAAGTTAGCTATTGGTGCAGTTGATACCACATTCCATTTAATATCTTCTAAATCAATACCACGGGGCATTGTAGGTTGGATAATATTAATCTCTATCGGCTTGGAACTAACCTGAATAGGTTTAACTCCGAACGTTGAACAACTAGTTGTTAGGATTAATATCGCCGGAAGGATCGTCAAGCGAATCCAATTCCCTGCTGTCATTTTCGATTGTGTCAAAAACATTTTTTGTACCTCTATTCACTTTGGTTTCTAATAAACCTGGTTTTGCTATAGCTAATTTGTTTAGATCATGTCTTTTAAATATATCCATGTACCTATTCTTTTCAGCTTCTATCTGAGCATTCCTACTCATCATTTGATTTAGGCTTTCACCCTGTTTTTCATACGATTCTCTCATCGCATCCATAGCTTCCTCTTGTTGAGTTATTGCTACTTCTAATTGCATATTATTAAATGTAAGGGTTTGGTTTTCGCTGTATAGCCACCAACACCCTAAGCCTAATACTAATATTATTGCTATAAAAAATTGTTGCATATTATATCTCCGATTTCAATATTGTTTCTGTCATGTAATCCATAGGTGTAGCTGCATTTAGCTCTACGTATGTTCCATCCATTGTTTTAAAGTACATATGTTTAGGTCCTTTTTTATAGAACTTGCGAACTTCAAATGATTTAATTAATACATCTACCACTTCGCCTTCACTATTATATTTAGTATGTGTTACGTGTAAATGTTGATGTGTCTCGAAAAGAGATAATACGAATCGCCATACTCGGGCGATAAAGGAACCTACCATTACAAAATATTTCTTCATTACTTCTTAGCTGCTTCTCTTGCTGCTCTTTTTTTCATAATTCTTTCTACGAATCTACGTCCTTCTCTAGTACGTCCATCGTAAATTCTTTTTTGAATGTTATTCTTGTCTTTGTGTTTTTTATGTTTGTCTTTTGACATTGCATCGGCTGGCATAGAAATTCCACCACCACCTACAGAATTCGCTGCTGCGTCTTCCCATTGTTTGCAATATTCACTAAATGTTCTTCTCATCTTTTTATATCCTCATTAGTTATATATAACTTTTGATTTGTTAAAATGTGTGTAACTTCATAAATATTTATACCCCAACTGTTTTCTTTTGGAGCAGTAAAATCATTTACTATTACTTTTGAATTTTCTTTCGCGATTGGTTCACCAGTTAAAGGTGATACCATCTCTTTTGTTAATACATAAGTACCAGGATTTAAATATCCTTCTTTTATAAACCATGTATTTTCTGTTAAATCAGAATCTAGGTTATCTTCTAATGCATTATTTAATATTTGTTCTAATTTTTTCTCAGACATACCTGTATGTTCTTTAATCAGAAATAAAGCTGCTGCATAAGAACCTAGTGTTGATTTACCGCCAGGTACTAATTGTATTAGTCTTTTAACATTAAATACCAATCTATGAAAAATAGTATATGCAGATTTTTCTTCTGGTGTTGTAAGCTCTTTTGCTTTTTTAATGTTACGACCACGTTTGTCAATAATGCCTAATTCGTAGGCAGGTAGCTTTTCCCACTTAGTGGTCAAAAGTTTTAGGAATCTAAATGCATATCCTAAATCTGCTGCTCTTGATAATATTCCCATTATATGTTTCGTAGCCTCTCTACTATTAACGGATCTAATGATACCTCTACCTTTTCCTGCTCAGGTAAATAATTTAAAAACACTAAAAAAGGTTTTATATAATGCCAGTATTCTGGCTGTATTTTAAACCACATCATTTTGTTCGCGGCCTTTATTCCAAATACATTATATAATACTATGATATGATTAAGGATTAATCTCTCTTGTAGATCTTCTGCTTCTTCATATCGTCGTAATAATCTTTTAAGGTATTTAAACCTGGATAAATCCTCATCAAATTCTGAAGGATCTGTACATTCCGGATTATTATAATGTTTGGCTGCGAACAGTTTAAAGTTCTTAGCGTTTAGCTCTTCAAATATTTTCATCATGTAACTATCTATAATAGCTTATTTGGTCTTATTTACCACCACCCCAGTTATCTGAGAAATCATTTCTAAAGTTACCGAATGATTTTAATTTACCTAGGTCTT
>JGI24005J15628_10000804_pt1 | contig 17288 bp, 19 predicted proteins | sample LinPmetageLP40_FD_15628 | JGI IMG/M metagenome (IMG submission 15628)
ATGTGGGTTGATGGCAACTTAACGGTGATCTTAAAGAATAAGGCTCACCAAGTAATTCCAGATCATACTAATTACAAGTTGATTCTGGAAGCACTACCAACTGCAACAGAAGATGAGTTGCTAGAACTGGTAGATATTGAGAAGGCTGTTGCTAGTTTCAGTGACGGACAAGTATCAATCGTAAATGGCAAGGTGATGTTTGAAGGTGAAGAAGTTCACGGCAGCATCAGTAAGAGAATTATAGAATTTATGAGCAAAGGTTTGCCCTTCCAGCCTCTTGTAAAGTTCTTGGAAAATCTTATGGAAAATCCAAGTATGCAGAGTCAGCAAGAATTGTATGACTTCTTGGAGCATGAGAATCTTCCTATCACCGAAGATGGATGTTTCCTTGCATACAAGGCAGTCAATAGTAACTTTAAGGATAAGTGGAAAGGAACATTTGATAACAGTGTTGGTCAAGTCTGCGAAATGCGTCGAGCGAAGGTAGATGACAACCGCAAAGCTGGATGTTCTGCTGGACTTCATGCTGGGGCATTAAACTATGTTGCAAATTATGGCAGCGTGGATGCTGGTGATAACATTGTGATTGTTAAAATTAATCCTGAAGATGTTGTCAGCGTTCCTAGTGATTGCAACTGTGAAAAACTTCGTACTTGTAAATATGAAGTAGTGGGTCTTTATCAGGGAGAATTGCCAAAGCCTCTTTATAAGGCTGAGTTTGAGGCAGACTCTTACGTTGATGAAGACGAGTACTCAACAGTTTATGACGAGTATGATGAAGATTATTGGGATCAGTTTGAAGATGAGGATGATGAAGAATTTTAAGTTTGACTAAGAGAGGTTGTGGGGTATAATATAGTTAGTCAAGTCGTCCCGCAACCTCTTGAGGAATATCATTATGTCAATCCCCTTTAACGATCCTGAATATGATGAGTATGACGATGATGAATATCAGCACTATCCATACAACGAATATGGCTATCCTCAACAATTTAAATTTGATTGGTCTGCTTGGGAATTATGGCTAAAAGAAGCACTAGATGACATAGTTGAAGAAGGCAATACTTGGACAGTTGGAGGTTTTGATAATAAGAAGGAAGAGGAAGAACAAAAGTTTCCTGTGAGTGGTGCGCTGCCGAATGGTGCATCGAAAGATAAATATTTCATGTACCTCGGCAGTAACCATTATGACGAAGCAGTATGGAAAGCAAAATATTTTATTGTAGATAACATAGACCAAGAATATAAAAAACACATTGTTCAACACGCACAACACTTTCTCAAACAACCCAGCTATTATAGAGGCATGTTTGACATACTGAACTAGAAAGCAATTCAATGGATGATGATATGATGGAGATAATTAATTTAGACAAATTAGTTAATTTCAGTAGACAGGTTGTTTTTTATAACTTTTCTCAAGAATCAGAAAATGAAGAAACTGATAACGAATTTATATCAAAAGTAAAAAATATAAAAACTGATGACAAGAAAGAAATGGATGAACTTCTTCCTTTTCAAGAATCAAAACTTATCTTTAAAGAATGTATTAAAAAACAAGTCAATAGAAGAACTAAAAAGATTAGATATGTAATATCAGAATCTGATTATGATAAAGTTCTTGTTGAATTAAATTCAAGAATGGTTTCTAATATAATTAGAAGTTTAGTGAAAAAAGGATTGGTTGAAACAGCTTTTGACGACGATAAAAACGATTTTGTATTTTGGGTGTCTAAACTTGGAGAAGAAGAAAATGGAAACTTTGAGACCGACGAATTTTAATGATGTCATTGGACAGTCTGACGTTGTTAACAGGCTGAAAATATTTACATTTGGAGCAAAGACCGGCAATTCAGTCATGCCACATACTCTACTTGATGGCCCTCCCGGCCTAGGTAAAACAACTCTAGCTGCTGCTATTGCCAATGAATTAGGTTCTGAACTAAAGATTGCAAACGCAGCAAGTATTCGCACCGTTAAAAACATGACAAGATATTTGTTAAGTATTAATAGGGGTGACGTTCTTTTTATTGATGAAATACATAGACTTCCTATGTTAGTAGAAGAATATATGTATCCAGTAATGGAAGATTTTAGAGCCAATATAGTATTAGATAGTGAACCAGAAGAAATTGATATTCCCCCATTTACTTTAATTGGTGCGACAACAAGCGGAGGCAGTTTAAGTCAACCCTTTTATGATCGTTTTATGGTAAAAGAACATCTTACTTTTTATAATGTTGATGAGTTAGCTAAACTGGCAGGATCGAATGCGAAGTCCTTAAATTTAAATATATCAGAAGATCATTTAGATAGTATCGCAAAAAGGAGCAAGGGAACTCCTAGGATTTTGAAATCTAGATTAGAGTGGTATAAAAACTATATGGCATTCTACCCAGAAGAAAAAGATGTAGATAAAATATTTAATGTACAAGGTATTGATGAACATGGTTTTGATGAAAATGACATTAAGTATCTGGACATATTAAAAAAGAATAGAGGAAACCCTATCGGCATTAAAAGTCTGTCAGGAATGACCGGGATAGCTATGGACACTATAGAGAACAGTATTGAGCCTTTTTTGGTCAGAATGGGGTATATTATTAGAACCAGTAAAGGCAGGGTGATAGGTAAAATATGAGTAACATTACAGTATATCTGTTTTTATTTACCAATATAGTATTTTTTATACTTGGCTTTATTGTGAGTAAATATATTTCAACAGAGCAATTTACACAGGTTAACGATATGGTTTCTGTAAAGTCTAAATCTAAAAATAGAAATAAGACATCAATAGAAATAGATGATACTAAATATGTATCTAAAATTAATACAGGTGGTCTGGAAAAGAAATACGACTCTCTAGGAGATGTGAAGAAAACAGACCAGAGCATATCTTCATCAGTAAATAAACTCAAAAACTTGAAAGGCTAAAATATGTTAGGTCTAGATGTAGGCACGAGTTTTATTATATCCGCAAAAGAAAATAATGATGGCATTGAATATACAGATTTTAGAGATGCTTTTTATATTATTAAACCAACAACTCCTATTGCTACTAAAATGATAGAGAAAGGTTTAGCAGGTAAAGTTTTCATTAAAGACGAAGAGACTAACTCATTTATACTGTTGGGTAAAGACGCTATAGAAAAAGCTATTGAAAGAAATGATACAGCAAAAAGACCTATGTATAGAGGTGTGGTATCAGCAAAAGAAAAACATGCTAAAAGAATACTTTCTTTTATATTAAAAGAAGTAGTCGGAGAGGCTTCGGAACCGGGAGAAAAATTAGTTTTTTGTAGACCTGCTCAACCAGTAGATCAAGAAGACGAAGATTTTGATGTTGGCTACCATGAAGATGTAGTCAAAAGTATTTTAGCAGAATGTGGCTACAATGCTAGACCAATTAATGAAGCCGAGGCTCTATGTTACGCTGGTTTAGAAGATAGTGACTATACAGGTATCGGAGTTAGTTGTGGGGCTGGAATGACCAATGTGTGCGTTATGCTTAATGGTGAGCCTACTGTTATGTTTAGTACAACCAAGTCTGGTGATTGGATTGATCGTATGAGTGCGGTTGCAACAGGAGAACCTGATAGTGTAGTACAGGCTGAAAAAGAACAGGGAGAATATACCATAGGAGAACCTGTGGAAGATAATCCTGTATTAGAAGCGGTATGCGCCTATTATGAAAGATTAATAGATTATACTACTAAATATTTAAGTATAGCATTAAGTAAACATAAGGCTTTACCGAAATTTAAAGAACCACTTAAAGTAGTCATAGCAGGTGGAACGTCCAGAGCAGATGGATATGTTCAAACATTTGAAAAAATGTTAGAAAAGAATGAATTTCCATTACCAATTAAAGAAGTAACACATGCTGACGATCCGTTACATGCTGTTGCTAAAGGTTGCCTGATAGCTGCTCAGGTATTATAATACTCCTAGAATAGGAGAATTTATGATAGTACCAGAAAATATTATAGCGGCTATTTCTTATGAACCTAAATGGCAGACTCAAGAACATCTAAACAGTGTTTTTGAGTCTCTTAAAGGTAATTCTAAAAGAGATTGGTTTGTCAATCATGCTTATCATTGTTTGCCTTTAGTAATAGGTAATCAACATGGTTTTGTATTAAAGTCTTTATATGATTTTGAAGTAGTCTGGAATGGTGGTGATGCCAAAGATGATGTGGTTGTGAATATGATTACTCCAAAAGAAGAGTATGAAAAGACTTACAATTTACAATCTATTAATCCTCATTTCGGAATGGGTACTATCACTATTCAAACCCCATACCAGTTAAGAACTGCTCCAAATATTAATCTTATGACTATTAATCCTCCTAATAAATTTATAGATGGACTATATCACATGACAGGAGTGGTCGAAACAGATAATCTTCGTAGAGATTTTACATATAATTTAAGAGTAACTAGACCTAATTATGCAGTTAGAGTAAATAAAGGAGATTATATCGGGTGTGTAATACCTTATCCTAGACATTTTATTGATATGTATGAAATAGCTGATGCTGTTGGGGTCATTAGTCAGGAAGATATTGAGGCCGAGCGAGAATCTACTATAAAACTAGGTATTGAAAGGTCTACTGTAGATATTAAAAAAAGAGATCGTAACGGAAAAAGATACTGGCGGGGTATAGATGTATATGATACTAAATTCCCAGACCATCAAAACAAATTAGATACAAAATGAAAGCAGCACTGTGTCTTTCAGGTCAGTCTAGAACCTTTGAAAAATGCTATCCAAGTCAATTAGCCCATATCATTAATAGATATAATTGTGATGTTTTTATACATACATGGTGCTACAACGGCTACAATAAAAGTCCAGAAAATTTACATTATCTTTCTGAATATAATATTAATAATTATGATAAATATTTAAATGACAATTATATAATTTCCAATAAAATATTTTCTTTGTATAAGCCCAAGAAATGTATTGTAGAATACCCAGATAAAAGTTTTTTTATTAAAAAATTACAATCAAATATAAAACATGGATTTTTTAACGCCATAATGATGCAGTATGGGGTGTACATGTCTAATAAATTAAAATCAGAATATGAGCTTGAAAGAAAAATAAAATACGATATAGTAATCAGATGTAGATTTGATTTAAGTTTTACAAATGTAGAACTTATATTTAATAATGTAAATACTATACATATTCCTCCTAATGAAAATACAAATGTATCGTTTGACCCTAATATGAAGAGGCTTTTAGAAACACAAGGCCCGTCATATATGACTAATGATCAATTTGCGTATGGTTCTTCTGATGCTATGAACTATTATAGCTCGTTATATGATTTGTATACAAAAAATATTAATTGTTATGTAGACCATCCTGAAGGAATGTTAAGCCAACATTTATGGAAATTTAATAAGAGTCAATATAAGCCTTTTACAAATGATAAAATTTTAATGGAAATTACAGCGTAATGATAGAATTAATTATTTTTGACCTAGACGGAGTTTTATTAGACGCAAAAAAAATACATTATGATTCTTTAAATGAGTCTTTGCCAGATCAATATAAAATTAAATGGTCTGATCATATACAAATCTATGATGGTCTTAAAACAAAAGAAAAATTAAATATACTAAGTTCAAACAATAATCTTCCTGTCTCTTGCCATGATGAAATATGGAAGAAAAAACAAAATATAACCCTGCATAAACTAAAAAACATTAAAGCAAATAAAGAATTGCATTCATTAATTAATAAATTAAATTCTGATGGATATAAAATTGCTGTTTGTTCTAATTCAATAAGAAAAACTGTATATACAGTATTAAGTAAATTAAATATTATAGAATATATAGACTTTATCGTTAGTAATGAAGATGTTAAATTATCTAAACCTCATCCGTCTATGTATTGGAAAGCAATGTCTGTATTAGAATCTCTACCAGAAAATACATTGGTAGTTGAAGATTCTCCACACGGGCTATTAGCAGCAAAAAGATCTGGTTCTTATATATATAGAGTTAAAAACTCTAAACAATTAACACTAGATAATATATATAAAAAAATACAAGAATATGATGATAAAAGGATAAAAAAAATGAAATGGCAAGATAAGAAACTTAATGTACTAATTCCTATGGCTGGTGCTGGTAGTAGATTTGAAAAAGCGGGATATACTTTTCCCAAACCATTAATAGAAATTGATGGGAAACCAATGATACAAGTTGTGGTTGACAATTTGTGTTTAGATAGTAGCTATACTTTTATAGTACAAAAAAAACATCAAGAAAAATATAATTTAAATACTGTGCTTTCGATGATAGTTGGAGACAACAGTATTCATATAATACCAACAGAAGGAATAACAGAAGGAGCTGCTTGTACAACCTTATTAGCAAAAGAAATTATTAATAATGACAACCCATTAATTATAGCTAACTCAGATCAATTTGTTGATTGGAGCAGTAGCGAGTTCATGTACAAGATGCAAGAAAGAAATGTAGACGCTGGAATTTTAACATTTAAATCAACACATCCAAAATGGTCTTTTGCAAAAGTAGACGACAAGGGTTATGTAACAGAGGTGGCCGAAAAGAATCCAATATCTGATATAGCTACGGTTGGAATATATTATTGGAAAAAAGGCTCTGATTATGTAAAGTATGCTGAACAAATGATTAAGAAGAACATAAGACACAACAATGAATTTTATGTATGTCCTGTATTTAATCAAGCGGTAGAAGACGGTAAAAAAATTATTACATACGATATAGATAATATGTGGGGATTAGGCACCCCAGAAGATCTTGAACATTTCTTAAAAAAATAATATTATGTTATATATTTCTCACAGAGGAAACATAGATAAAAAAGATACAAGTACCGAAAATAGCCCAAGCAAGATCGAGATTTGTATAAAATCAGGATACGATGTAGAAGTAGATATAAGATATATACATGGTGATTGGTGGCTTGGTCACGACGAGAACCAATACAAAGTTTCTGTTGAATGGATTAACAAAATATCCAAAAAATTATGGATACATTGCAAAAATTATGAAGCATTATTTAAGTGTCATAATCAATGGAATTATTTTTGGCATGAAAAAGATAGTTATACAATCACCTCTAAAGGTTATATCTGGGCATATCCCGGATGTTCCGTAAACCATCGTTCTGTATGTGTAATGCCAGAATGGAATAATCATAAGACAGATAATATTAGAGAAGTATACGCAATCTGTAGCGACAATATAGAATATTGTAAGCAACAATATAAAATTAGATAAAAAACATAGACTAATATCTAGATTTTCTTATTATAATAGAGTTCTTACTCGCAGGATATACAATGAATAAAACTATTTTTTGTGATATAGATGGCACTCTTTTGAAACATCATGGAGGACTATATCCAATTACTCAAAATGAAGCGGAAATTCTTCCTAACGTGATTGATGTGATTAGCACATGGAAGGGAAAAGACTATAAAATAATTCTTACTACTGGTCGTCCAGAAAGTATGAGACAATTAACTATAGATCAATTGAATAATGTTGGTATTTTTTACGACATGTTGATTATGGGTTTACCTAGAGGAGAAAGAATAGTTATCAATGACACAAAGCCAGATGGCACTAAAACAGCTAGAGCCATAAATATAGAACGAAATGAAGGAGTAGGTAGTGTCCAAATATAAATTTTATCTAGGTATTGGCCCTATGAGTATGGAGATTATTGAGGCTGTAAATGAATATCTGTATCCGCAGAATACTCAAATGATGTTTATTTGTAGCGAAAATCAAATTAATAAAGATGGTGGATACACTGGCTTAACCACAAAAAGTTTTTCACAAAAATTAATTAATTCTAAGATATGGAAATGTAGAGATCATTGCGGCCCAGGTTTTTTTTATAAGACTGAAAAAGAATGTTTTGATACAATTATTGACGATATTCATAATGATTTTAAATTAATACATATAGACAACTGTTGGTTGGAAGGAGAAGAAAAATTACAATATACTTTAAAAGCAATTAAATTAGCACTATCTGTTAATTCAGACATTAAATTTGAAATAGGCACAGAAGTTAACACTATTAACAATAAATTAAATCCAAATAAACTAAAACTATATTTAGAAAAAATATTAGAATTAACAACACCATTTTTTTATGTATTAGAAACAGGTTCTGTTGTTCAAGGATATAACAATAGTCATGTCTTTGATGTGTGTCAGCAGTCTTTGCAAATTTTACAAGATTGTTCCATAAAAATTAAAGAGCATAATGCTGATTATATTAACGGATCTGAAATATCGCAAAGATTTTCGTTAATTGATGGTATGAATATAGCTCCTCAATTTGGTGTTGTACAAACTTCTACCGTTTTAACAGAAGCTATTTTATACGGTATAGATACAACAGAGTTTAAGAACTTAGTATACAAAGGAAACAAATGGCTGAAATGGAAAGAGAAAGAAAGAAATATCGACCTTGATTATGCAACATTATTAGGTGGACATTATCATTTTAACAGCAAAGAATATAAGTCACTAATAGATAGATTATCTAAATATACAGATATAAAATATATTGTTAAAAACAATGTAAAAAGAATAATAGATAATTATATTTCTTCTTATTGGAGGGGCCATTAATGAAAAGCAAAAGAGTAGAAAAACCTTGGGGTCACGAAGAATGGTTGGCCCTTAATGATAAATATTGTTACAAAAGAATCTACATTAACGCTGGCACTAGAACCAGTTTTCAATATCATAATTTTAAACAAGAGACAAACTATATAATTAGTGGAACAGCAGAAGTATGGTTAGAAAATGATAACAATGTTATTGAAAAATCTATTATGAATGCTGGAGATTATTTTGACGTTTCGCCACCAAAAAAACATAGGGTCATAGCTATAACAGATGTTATTTTACAAGAAGTCTCTACTCCTCATGTTGATGACGTAATAAGACTGCAAGATGATGCTGAAAGAACAGATGGAAGAATAGAATCGGAGCATATTAATCCTGCTATTTGTATACTAGCTGCTGGATTTGGAAAAAGGCTTGAAAATTTAACAGAAAATATAAACAAGGCTCTTTTACCAGTAGAAGATAAAGCTATTATATCCCATATTATAGACTTAACACCAGCAAGTTTTGATATAGTTGTTGCGTTAGGATACTCAGCAAATTTAGTCAAAGGATATTTAAAGATTGCTCATCCAGACAGAAATTTTACATTTGTAGATGTAGACAAAATTGATGGTCATGGTTCTGGGCCTGGATATTCATTGCGTTCATGTAGAGAACATTTACAAAGACCTTTCTATTTTATTACAGCAGATTGTATAGTTGATAATTTGCCTTCTTTAGACACAAACTGGTTGGGAGTTTTTAGGACAGGTATTCCTGAATTATACTCTACTGTAGATTTTGATGAGCAAAATAATATTGTTCAATTTTCAAATAAATCAAGTGATGGATTTGAACATGCTTTTATCGGATTAGCTGCTATAAAAGAATATAAAATATTTTGGTCAGAACTAGATAAAAATATTAAATCTAGCGGAGAAGTTGTTTCGGCTTTTTACAATATAAAAGCATATAAAGACTTTAAGGTTCAAAAATTAAACTGGACAGATACAGGTACTATTGATAATTATATTAAAATAAGAAATAATAAACATAGTCTTGCAAAAACTACAGGAGAATGTTTATATAGAATTAAAAATAAATGTCCGTCTTGTGGTCAAAACACTGATTCCAAATGTATAAAGGTGTTTCCTAAAGAGATTAGTAATAAAATAAAAAGAATAGATTATTTAAAATCTTTTATACCTCATGTAACAACTAAAGACAATCATACACTATCATATAACTGGATAGCTGGTGATACTTTATACGCGATAGATAATGTAAGCCTATATAAAAAATTTGTTGAATGGTCATACAATAACTTATGGAAACCAGTGGAGTGTAAAAATTTTAATGAATTGCATGATAATTTTTATAGAAAAAAAACAGAACAAAGAATAAAACAATATATGGAGTGCAAAATTCTTAGAAAACATGTTGAAATTAATTCTGTAAATAATAAATATTGCGGCAGTATACAGGATTTATTAGACAATATTGACTGGAATATGTTATCTCGTATTCCAACAAACTTATTTCATGGGGATTTGCAATTTGATAACATAATTTATAATAATGACAATGATGGTTTTACTATGATAGATTGGAGAGATGATTTTGGAGGATCGCCAGATTTTGGAGACGTATATTATGATCTTGCTAAACTGTATGGAAGTTTTTTAATTAATTATAGAGAAATGAGAAATAATAATAATGCAAGCATTTCTATATGGGATGGCAATGTTTCATTAAATCTTATTGACCATTCTCCGGGGTTAGTAGAATTAAGAGATAGTCATTGGTTTGATAAATGGATTGAATCTCATAATTTTGATTTGCATACTATCAAGATATTGACATCCATTATATTTTTGAATATGTCACCACTGCATGAATTACCCTTTAAAGATTATTTGTTTTACCGAGGGAAAGAGATGCTACATGACTGCTATAGATAAAGACACCATATTATATGCTAGTTTTGCTGAAATAGCTGGTAGTAGGGGATGTTCATTTCATAATGCTGGATTCAAGAAACATAATATAAATGCTATATATAAGTCTTTTTCTATTAGTAATATAAAAGATGCTATAGAGGCTATGAAAACATTGAATATAAAAGGTGCTGGAGTGACAATGCCTTTTAAAATACAAGTGTTAGAACATTTAGATATTCACAAAGATGGTGTTACAGAAATAATGGCTTGCAATACTTTGGTTAATGATAATGGAACAATTATAGGTTACAATACAGACTTTTTAGCAGCTACAGATTATTTGCGACCATTAAACTTAAAAGAGATAATAATATTAGGTCGTGGAGGATATGCTAAAGCAGTCAAGTATGCTTGTAAAAACTTAAACATTAAAGTTACAAATATAAATAGAGAACACTGGACATCTATCCAATATATAAAAAATAAAACTGTATTTAATTGTACTCCAGTAACCAATATCAAAACACACAAGTCTGTTAATTTTATAGACTGCATAGTATCTACTAAAACAGGTAAAGAATTATCAGACATACAGGCCAGATATCAATTTAAAATCTATACAGGACTAAACTATTAGGAGAAAAAAAATGGAAAATATGCCACTATTGTTTGAGAATAAAGTTATCAAAGAGCATACAGAAGAAATTATTAATTATATAAAAGGACACGTTGAAGATTTTGGAGAATTGGGAGACGACTATTGGAAAGGTAGACAAATATACATGAACCAAGTAAGAGATCCACATATTGTACAAATCATGAGAAATCATAAGGATCATATGTTAGATGAGTTTACGAAACTGTGTGGTATAGACAAACCTGTTTATGTTGATAGTCTACATTTTGTTAGATGGACAGAAGGATATGAATTACATCCACATGCTGATGCTGTAGACAATCCTTTTCCATGGAGAGATTTTGGTACAGTTACTTTTTTGAATGAAGATTTTGAAGGAGGAGTATTGTACTATCCCAACAAAGATAATATGGAGGTGCCTGCTAAAGCTGGGTATACAGCAATACATACAGGAGGAACAGACTGCTTGCATGGAGTTAGCAAGATGACTAAAGGAGTAAGATATACAATAGCATCTTTTATTACTTATGATCAACAACACGAGTTTAAAATATAATGGAAAAAATATCTATATTAGATAATGATTTTTATTTCTATGATAGTGAAGATTTAATTGTTCAGCAGTTAAAGAAAAAATATAGTTGGAAATTATCAGAAACTATAGAACAGATTTTTTGTGATAAGTTATATGGATTTCCTGATTTTAGATTACTTTATAAATTGATGCCCAATCCAAATCACACAATAATAGATTGCGGCGCTCATATCGGAACCTTTAGTTTTATACCAGCAAAGAGTGGTATAAAAATACTAGCAATAGAAGCTGCTAAAAAAAATATAGACTGCTTACGAAAAACTTTTAATAATATAAATAATATAATCATTGAAGACGCGATAGTATTAGACACCATTAAAAAATGTTCATTTAGTGAACAATATGGTCCGTTCGGTTCTGTATCAACAACAGGTGAAAATCAACAATATTCTACAACAATAGACAATATTGTAAATAAATATGATGAAATCATTGGAGCTATTAAAATTGATATAGAAGGTAACGAATGTGACGCACTCAAAGGTTCTAAAAAAACTCTTGAAAAATATAAACCAGTAATACTGATGGAGATCAATGGTCCTTGCTTACAGTCCAAATCAAAAAAACCAAAAGATGTTTTTGATATATTAGATTTATTACAGTATAAATATTACTTACCAGAAGAAGATACTTTTATTAAAATAGATAAAGAAAAAGACTGGCCACTATGTCTATGTAACATTGTAGCTATACACAAAGATAATATACATCTATACGATATGAAAATACTAGAGTCATTTTCTCAATCAAAAATACAATCCATTATACAAGAACAGTATGGTTTTAATGACCCAGATTGTGACAGATATTTGAATACTTTTACCAATAAAGGATAGTATCATGTTTAATATCTTATCTCTGTTTAAAAAAGAAATACGTTATGCTAAAAGATCTTCTGGTTGGTCTAAGTTAAGAAACCAACATATCGCAAAGCAACCTTGTTGTCAGGCTTGTGGATCTTGCAAGAAGCCTGAGGTTCACCACATAGTCCCGGTACATCTAGACCCCTCAAAAGAATTAGATCCTGATAATTTAATTACATTATGTGATAAATACTGTCATTTTGCTATTGGCCACTTATTAAGTTATCATAGCTGGAATGAAAACGTAATTGAAGATTCCAAGGTGTATAGTCATAAAGTACAAAATAGACCTTAAATACTTTATAGAGAAACAACACCATGACCACTATAAAAGCAGATTCTGGAAGAGAAGAAGAAAACAACAATCGTATGACTTTCTGCGGAGGTTATGGAGGACAAAATGCTAATAATATTAGTAGTGGGTCTCCTAGTGAAGAGTCAATGGGGCCTAGAGAAACTATTAATTGTGGTAGGGTATTTGCTGAGGACAATGACCTATATGCAAGCGTCATAGGTTCAGACAACAAGTTTAATGATAATGAATCAAATCCTATACTAGCTAATAGACCAAATGACATTAATGGTATGACAAACAACTCTTTAACGGGAGGCTCATACAAAATAGCGAGCATGTCCAAAGACAGTTCTTCAGGAGCTATAGATACAGACAAACCACTTAACAACAATTCTATTACAGCTATGACTAGTTCTGATGCATCTTCTATAAGAATTGATAAAAACAGACAAGAACGTAATTCCGATGGATGCATCGGTGGTCAGACATATGCATATCTTACTATATCAGGAAGCCCAGGTTCTTCAATCCCTACTTTTACAGATGGTGGTTGCGGCTGTTGGGTAAGCACAAATGCTGATTTGACTTTAATAGCGGGTGCCATTGGTGGATTGACACCACTTATACAAAAAATTCCTGGTTTTAGCAAAGGAGCGATTCTGCGAAAATGGCAGCTAAAGATGGATGATATTCTGACCACAATAGATGTAGGGGGGGCGGCGAATTTTGAAAAAGCGTATAAAAAAATGCAAAAACTTAAAGATTTTACATTCAGTCGAGGAAATAGGATACGCGTTGAAACAAATATAAGAAAACAAATGGGTGCTGGAATAAAAAATGCGGATGGGACCCTGGCGCATCCTGTAGAAACAGTAATGCTGCCTAGTGGTAAGACTCAAGTGATGCAGATTACTCCGGATATGATCGGCAAGGGAAACTTTAAAATTGTCAGACCTAAAGGCTCCCCAAATCGTGGCAATGATGAAGGATTTGAAATTATCACAACAACAGCTGAACATCTATATGATGTAGTAGCAACAGAAAGATTTAACAGTTATGAGGCAGCAGTAGGCAAATATTTTAGAGATATGGAAGACGCAAAGAGGCTGCAAGGTTTTGGGAGCCAACTAGGAGATAAGATGAAGGCAAATTTAACAGCCATACTAGCAGAATATACTGGGTGTTTTTTTGGAGGACTAGTAGGAGGAATAGGCGTAGCTCTTGGGGTAGTAACTATATGGAGAGCAAAGGTATGTTTGGGACAAGGCATGAGTCTTGATGAGAATTGCCAATGTGTATGTGCGGAAGGATGGGAAAAAGCATGTGGTAGCGTTTCATCTTCTGTATGGTCAAATTATGCAAATAAAGTAACGACTTTTTTTGGAGGATTAGCAGGTGCTGTAATTTTTGCTGGAGACGAAATACAACATTGTAGTTTAGGTTGTTGTTCTGGACAAACACAAATTACTAATGATGACGGAACATGTGATTGTGAAGACCCAGATGCTCCTTCTGTATTTATACAAGGTAATAAATATTCAACAACTGGTTGTAATTGCAAAAAAAAGGTTTCTTCTAGTATCACAGGAATACCGCCAGCAACAATACCGGGTATTTATATGGATGGTGATGTAAAAACGCAAATGGAAAATGTTGGTAAAGTTTTTAATTCTGATACATGTGTTTTTGAATGTCCAGTAGGTAGCGATGTTAGAGAAGGTAGAGCTAAACCAACACTAGCTAGATATACTGACAATTTAGATGATGCATCAGTTCCAACAAAAGAATATTATCTTTACCAAACTGGTTGTAATTTTGTTTGTGACGGTAGAGACTATGGAGGCACATGGCCTCCAACTTGTTCTACTGGTTACTCATTTGATACTACCAAAAGTGTGTGTGAATGTGTTCCTACTTGTACTACAGCAGATGATAATTTTGATGTTATATTTCAGTGTAATACTAGTGCTTGCGGAGAAGGAGGAGGGTTGCCCTCAAACTATTGTGATCAATGGAATCAGTATGGATACACAACATACACTGAAGCTCTGGGTTATCTTAATGTAGGCGTTGGAAATCCTTGGGAAGCTGATCCAAACGCTGGCGTAGGAACATGTGGTGGATCAGTTAAATGCGGAGGAACAAACTTTGCTCCGGTCTCTCCCTGAGAGGTGTATAACTATAAAGTGAAAAATAGACCCTAATTAAAACCTTATAGGAAGGGGGAACGGATGAAAACCTTCTGTATTTTAATATTTCTGCTAAGTTTCTCTGTATGTTTAGCTGGAACTAGAAACTCTTCTGTATCAGATTCAAAACATTTAGAATATGGGAAAAAACATCAGTGTGTTTTGCCCATAGCTGGTATATATGGAGATAAATTAAATACGCAGTTCAAAGGATCTTGCGTTTTAATAGATGAGTATTATATTTTAACAGCAGCTCATATAGTCACAGGATCTATTACACAGCATGTTCTTTTTGAAGGCAAAGCATATCCTTGCTCTATAGTAGCCATACATAGTAAATATGATCCAAAAAATATGGGAGCACATGATATAGCCATAGCAAGACTTCAAAGACCTATTAAGATAGATTTTTATCCAAAGCTATATAGAAAAAAAGATGAAGTTGGAAAAATATGTAGTTTGTCGGGATATGGTTTTATAGGAACCTTTAATAGTGGATATTCTACAAAGAAATATGACAATGAAAGAAGAGCAGGATCTAATTTTATAGACGGAATACATAAAAATACACTAGAATATTCTGTACATAAAGGAACTAGAACATCATTAGAATTTTTAATATCTCCCGGTGATAGCGGCGGTGGTTTATTTATAGATAAAAAATTAGCAGGAATACACTCTTGTGTTTATGCTACAGATGGGAAAGCAAATAGTGATCATGGTGATGTTGGATGTAGCACTAGAGTTAGTGACTATATTGAATGGATAGAACAAGTCAAACTAACAATAGAATCTATAACGGAGAATATAAATGCTATTCAAAAGAAATAATAGGTGTTCTCTTTTACCTTATATCAGAGAAGACATTCATGGTCTAAATGCTAATGATGGTCAATTTTATGGTTGGGAAATAAGTAAATTTAATATACCAGAATTATGGAAAAAAACTAAAGGAGAAGGAATTAGAGTAGCTGTTATAGATACTGGATGTGATTTAACTCATCATGATTTAAAAGAGAATATGCTTGAAGGTAAAAATTTTGTTGAAATAGGGAGACCTCCTGTAGACAGAAATGGTCATGGTAGTCATGTGGCTGGAACTATTGCAGCCAGTGACAATAATTTAGGTATGGTAGGTATCGCCCCTAAAGCAAAAATTATACCAATTAAAGCACTAGGAGATAACGGGGGTGGAAATTTGATGGATGTCTGTAAAGCCGTGGATTGGGCATGTAATAATGGAGCAGATATCATCACAATGTCTTTAGGATCTCCTGCTGGACATGGGCAACTGGCAGCATCATTAAAAAATGCAGCCAGAAATAATGTTTTAGTATTTTGTGCTGCGGGCAATGCTGGAGAGAATACTCCAATAATGTATCCTGCTAAATATCCTGAAAGTATTGCAATTGGAGCGATAGATATAAATATGAATAGAACAAATTTTACCTGTGCTGGTGAAGAATTAGAGTTTTTATCTCCTGGTAAAGACATATTTAGTTGTGTACCGGGAGGATATGCCAAAATGAGTGGAACCAGTATGAGCAATCCTTTTGCTGCTGGCTATGCTGCTTTAGTATTATCTCATTTTAAGAAAAGATTTAGCAAGAACGAGTGCGTAGAGTATTTTAAAAAATCTTTAAAGTATTTATCAGACCCTAAATATAGAACTAAAGCATATCAAGGATATGGAATTTTAGTACCAAAAATATAAATACTAGGACATGTATGAAAATATTTAAATTCAATACCGATAACGGTGATGATCTTTTTAAAACTCTTGATGTAACAGGAGCTTGTTGTGGTGGATGTATTCGTGTTACTGCTATTGGTGGTAGCGCTAGTTTAGCTATTTGCCAAGCAAATAATTCAGATGGAGAGGACGATTGCGAGGCTTGCAGTCTTGTAGACGGAAATACTAACTCATATACTTATGCTAGTAGTAGAGAAGAGTGGGGTAGTACTTATTGTATGAACTTTATTGAAAAGACATATACTAATTCCGCTGGCACTACAATAACACAAGAATGCACTGGTGATTTTTATCCTGGTCAAGCCTGTAACGCTTCTGATAGAACCAATTGCGACCACATATCACCACCACCTCCACCGCCACCTCCACCACC
>JGI24005J15628_10000807_pt1 | contig 17276 bp, 18 predicted proteins | sample LinPmetageLP40_FD_15628 | JGI IMG/M metagenome (IMG submission 15628)
TATNAGTATCTGTTAAACTATCTATTGTAAAACTAATTATATTATTTTCCCATTTACCACTTGTTGAATTATATTTTAATACTTGATCATTTTGTAAAGAATTCATGTTAACATCAAATACTTCGTTTAACGAGAGAGAACTTGTTTCCCATTCTGTATTTGTTGAGTTATATTTTAGTATTGCTCCATTAATTAAAGTATGTAGATTAACATCTGTTAGTTCATCAAAATTAATAAAAGTATTTATAAATTTAGAACTAGCTGAATTATATTTTAATATATTATTATTTGCTACTGATGTAATTACAACATCATTTAATTCATTTAATGTATCTGTATCGTCATGATTTTCCCATTTACCACTTGTTGAGTTATATTTTAATACGTCATTATTTTGTAAAGAACTTATATTAACATCTTGTAATTCATTAACTAATATTGTACTATTTTCCCAATTACCATTATTGTATTTTAATACTTCTGTATTTCCTACATTAGTAATATTAACATCTTTTACACCATTTAAATTAAGATCCGTATTTATCCATTTTTGAGAGACAGCAGCATCATAACGAAGAAATTGTGCATCTTGTGGAGAAGATATTGTAGTATCACTTAAATTAGAAAGTGTATCTAGATCTACAACTATAGTATTTTCCCATTTACTTGTTGATGAATTATATACTAAAAAATTATTATCCTGAAGGTTACTTATATCAGTATCTGTTAAACTATCTATTGTAAAACTAATAATATTATTTTCCCATTTTTCACTTGTTGAGTTATATTTTAATACTTCATTATTTGCTAAATTGTTTAAATTTACATCACCTAGCTCTGGTATTATTTTAACACCGACTTCATCTATATTATAAGATATAAAAGGCAAAGCCATACTATAATATAGATATATTTTTTATTTATTCATTTATTTTAAATTACCAAATGTATTTACCATATCAGGGTTATAGAAACCACTTATAGGCATTATTGGAAGGTTCATCGGTTTATCAGCATCTGTTGATAGTCCTAAAGTTTGGTGTCTAGCAAAACCCTGATTAACATATTGCCATCCATTTTTTTCACTTTCTGGTCTTCCATAAATTACTGCTTCTGGTTGTCCTTTAACCGGTAATACTTGTTTTAATGTACTTCTAAAAATTGTATCATTAAATTCTGTTGAAAGTTTTCCTACAGGTGTGTAGTATCCAGGGGTATGATTTCTAACATTATTATTTTTAATTCCTTCATACATACTTGCGTGTGCGGGTGAGTAATCAAAATAAGAGAATTCTCTCGCTCCTTTGTTAGGTTTTATACCAGCGTATAATCCAATAGTATCAAGCATAGTTTATTATTAGTAAATATTTTAATTTAATAATAATAATTATATTTTAATTAATGTTAGTCAGTTTCGTAAGTCATCACGCAATTATTTCGATTGCACGTCCCGATCCTAGGCGTAATTCTGCAGTACATTCTGCAAATATCATTAAATTACAAGAGGCAATATTTTCAGTTGTTATTGAAGCCATTGCGGATACACTTCTAGTATCTAACCCACTCGCTAAACGATTCATTTCACTTCCAGGAAGCGAAAAATTGTAACATTGAACAAAAAAGTTATCTTTGTATTGATCTAATGTTAAAGTTTGATTGCGTTCGTATTTACCAACAGAATTTAAGCTCATTGCTAAAGCTTCTGGGGTTGTCATACGGTAAGCAGGAATATTCGCTGAATTGACTTGTAATTGAAAATAAGAAGGAGCACCTGCTGTTGTCTTTTTCTCTTCAAAATTGAAGTAGTTGGAAATATAGCGTTCTCTATTAGTATCTAACGAACCTCCCGCATCATATTGTGGAAGTCCAACGTCAATATTTGTGGAATCATCGTTTGCTATTGCGATACTGCAAAAAGCTCCAGCTTTTTTATAGCCGCTTACAATCTTGGGCGCACTTTTTGTAGAATAAGCAGTATCACGATAAGCAAGCCAAAGTTTATCCCACGACGCCGAATTTACATTAAAACGCGAAGTTCCCGCATGTGTTGATACAAAAGAATAGTAATTTTTAAATGGTAAAGATAAATAGCCAACAGAGGCTATACGCTGTTCTACAATTTGATCTAAAACTGAAGTTGCCATACCTAAAACTTCACATTGAATTGTCATTTGTGAGAGAGTAAAAGAAGGATTTCCAGTTCCTGTTTTATCAAAATTTGTAGATACACTTCCTGCACCTGATGGTAAAATTCTACCGTCCGAAATGGGACAAACTGTATCGTCTGCTAATGTAATTTCTAAAGTAATTTGTGGAAATAATCCAGTATCAATAATTGATGGTTCTAATGTTCCAAGAAGACCGTCCCAGTTATCAATGCAAAAATGTTCAGTTCCGTTTTCTAAATATGTTTCGGGATCAGCATTTGCAAAACTCGCTCCATTATGGTAAGATTTACTGCGAACAATTTCAGGATGAGAAAGCGCCGCGCCACATTTAGAACCTTGAAGGGCGGCTTTCGCATGAACTAAGGTATTATATCCTTGAAATCCATTTTGTACTAAAACACCACCCATATAAACACTTACACGTTCTATTAAACTCGCCACATCGTTGGGCATCGAAGTTCCTGCACCAGCGGTATTGCAAGCAAAAAATAAACGGGTCGCGCGAAGATTTAAAAGAGTGTTACTTGGTAATTCAAATCTTACGATTTTTCCAGAATTTTGATTACCATCAGTTTGCGGGTGAACTTTGAAATTGCTGATCGAAAGACCTTGCATTCTTTGCATAAAATAACTAACGTTCGAGGGTAGAACTCCAGCCATCTTTTTTGTTTATAATATTGTAAAAGATTTTAATTTTAAAATATTATTTAATTATTAAATTATTAATTATTAATTTAAATTTAGAATAAATTCCTAAACTTTCGCTAATGTTTTGGGTTTCCATAATCAGACCACACTAAAGTAGATTGTGCTTTTCTCGCGGGTAGTGGCGGAGGTAGGGCGGCAGTTTCTAGTTTTTGAGGCATTTTATTTCTAATTATATCTACTCTTATAACTGCTGTAAAGCTTAAATTTCCTTGTGTGTTTTGTAAATTACTCTCAAAAGTGTCTGTTGTAGCATTTATTAAACCCGCTGCTGTTCCTAAATCTTTTTGTCCTGATGTTCTTCCTAATTTTCTACCTTTAGAATCTGTTAAAGAAAATCGTAAATTTGCTAATTTTCTTTGTTGTAGATTTAAAAAGAATTCTTCACCAGTCGACGAGTCATAAGTAATATATTCTACATCTTTTATAAGTTTCGCCATTATGTCACTATTTATTATATCAGCGTTATGTCTTCCAACGTCATTATTTAAAACAGACATTGCTAAACCATTTTGTGCGTTATTACATCTTAAATAAACATAAGGATCACTTAAACGTTGCATAGGAAAATATCCCTGAACTCTAATTGCGTTTGCTGTTATAGTAATTTTTAATGAATCAAAAGTAGTATCAGTTGAATCATCTTGACGAATTCCTCCTAAAATTGTATAACAATCTCCTTCTGCTTCTTGACATTGCACATGTAATTCTGATATTTGATGAGCGATTGTTGTACCACTTCCATTTTTAGCAGTTAAAGTAATATCTAACAGACGATCATCGGTAACGCTCATGGAGGTAGATACAGGTTTTACTGTTGTTAATTCAAAAGAAACGGCTGCACTTTTAGTTGCTAAATATGCTGCTAAATTAGTAGCAAAAGAAGTCGCTATATCTTTAAGATTTCCGTAGTTCTTTTTATCAATATTTACTACATTTAAAAAGGCAGGTGTAGTACTTGATGTACCACGAACATTAAACCTACTATTATTTATATTTATCATATAATTATTGTTAAACATTGTAAAGTTTAAAAGAGATAGTTTAATAAATTCTCCATCACCTGCTTCTATAGTTTGTCCAGAAAAATGCACATGACAATCATCGCCTTCACTTTGTTTATCTCCTACGACAGACGCTTTTTCAGTATCGAGAAATAAATTAAAACTATTTACTATTTGTTGCCCTTCGTATCTACTTCTTTGAAGACTCATATTTAATATAAATAAATATTTTAATTTTCATCAATTTCTTTTTTAGCATATTTAAAAGGTTCTGATTCTACCTTTTCTTTAATAACATCTATCTCTTCTTGTGTTTTATGTAGACACATATCATACACTAATTCAGCATAATATGTTGGCACGTCTGGATATAAATCTTTCATCGTTTTTAGTGCTATTTTTTTCTCTAATAATTGGTCGTCGGTATAATTATATAAATTCTCTTCTTGTTTTCTTGAATATCCTGGAACTTCCATTTATATTTACTAAATATTATATTTTTAATAAAATTACATTTATTCTTCTTGAAAAGGTTCGTTTGACTCTATAGGTAAAATATCTTGTCTTCCTGCTTGATGATATGACCTTTCTATATGTGATAATGCTTCTATATCATCTCTGTAATTTTTTGTTAATCTACTTAATACTTCATCATCATGAACTCGTTTTGCTAATGTTTCTGGTGCTATAAGTCTTGATAAATCTTCTAATTCACTTGCATCTACTAAATTTGCCATAGTAGCTCTCATTCTTGTAGATAAAAAACTTCTTGAACCTGGAATATTTTGACTGTATACATTTGATGCTTGAGAACGTGGTAATCTTCCAAGTGATAGTGTAGGTCCTATTTGAATTCCTCCCGCATTTGGGTCTGGTCTAAATTCTGGTGGTGGAATATAATCTGCTTTTATTCTTTTTTGATATGCACTTTCTAAATGAGGCATAACATTATTACTTCCTAATTCTTTCCTGTAATTTTGTATAGCATAAAACTCTGCTTCTTCATGTCTATTTGTAGATGCAAATTGTGCGAAGTTCTTTAAATCATTCACGGGATAACGAGCTACATTAGTATATTTTTTTGTTCTTCTTGGAACTTTAATCCCTCTAAATATGTTTTTTTGTAAATGAATGGGGTGCATATCACCTTGATGACCCAGATCCAGCGGAAAAAATTCCGGGTTTCTGTATTTAATTGCCAAGTCACTCAAAACACCAACTCGTGCCATATTTATTATATATTAATATTATTTTTTTCTTCTATTAATTTTTTATGAATTAATGTTCGTTCGTGTTCTGCCTTACCATCAATTCTAAACGTTCTACCGCATTCACAAGTAATTCTTTGAGTTTTCCATTCCATTATTTTTTCTTTATTATTCTCTCTGTATTCTTTATCGTATTCTTGTTTTTTATCTTTATTTTTCTCTGTATATTTTTTATCTGCTTTTTGTTTGATGGCTTTATAACCTTCTTCTGTTTGATGGCACTTATGACTATTTAAATTAGCATTTAATTTTACTCTATGTTCTTCTTCTTTTATTCTTGCTTCTGTAAATGTTATTTCACCACACTCTTCTATTATACCCATTCTCCAATTATCCCAACCACCATTCTCTCTAATAGTTGTATATATTTTACGATTAAATTTAGAAGAATTTTCATTAATACATTCGTTTTTATGCTGATATTTTCTTTGTCTAAATGATTTCGTAGAACCTACATAAACAAAATCAGGACAATCATCGCAACAAATTTTATAAATATAATATGACATAATTATACATAATATTACATTTATTTTTTTAAATCAATTTTATTTTAATTCTTCTGGAATAATAAATAAATCTAATCGTTGCCTAAACATGCTCGGGTGTTCTTTCTTCTTATGTAAATCAATAAATAAAAAAGGATAGTCACTTCCATCTCCTATTGCTGTATCATATACTTTATTAAATAATTCTTCATCTATCTCTCCGCTTACACTTTCGGCAACGTCTTTCATCTCTTGTCTATCTTTTGTTTTAATAATAACATACTAGTACATTGATTTCTTATAACTTTATTAAGTCCTCCTGTTTGGCATTTGAAAGATTGAATGAGGAAGAATAAACTGACACCTATTGCCCCTCCTTCTTTTAGACTTCCCACATGTCTAGAATAAGTTGATAATCCATTTAATTTTCTTGGACGTGAATAAATGCCTGAGCCTAACATATCATCAAAAATTACGGCTATGCGAACTTTATTTCCGCCCCATCTGTGTTCGGGTCGCATAAAATCACCTTCATCTCCAAAGAACCGAAGTAGCAAATTATCGTCCATATACTTGCCTTCCTTTAAGTCCTTCATTAATTTATTATATTTTTTTATCTCTTCTCTGTATCTCTCTAAATCTTCTGCTTCGTTCTTAACAATATCTTTTATTTTATCAATAACAGTTGGGTCATCTACATCTTCAAATACATGTTCTATTTTTAATCTATCCATAAGTTCTTTGTTGCTATTCATAGTTGGACTAACTGCAATACAATAGTCAAATTTTAATCGTTCAATTAAGTTCACAATTGCTGTAGATTTGCCCGAAGCTCTCTTACCTACTGCAATACAAACCTGATGCATTTTAGGCATAAAAGTATCTGTTGGATAAGAACCTGATTCACTTTTTGGTGGAATTATATCTAAACCATTTATTTTTGTTGTCTTCATTTTATTATACACTAATATAATAATATAAAAAAAATTAATAATGTTTTCTCATACCTTGTTGATTAATAAAATTACCAGAAAACATAGAATTATAATTATCTCTTAACATCATCTGTTCGGGTGTTAATTGTGGTTTCATAGGTGGTTTTGGTGGTTGTTGAGGTGGTTGTTCATAAGCTTGTTGTCTTTGTAGTGGTGGTTCCGATGGTTCCGATGGTTCCACTTGTTCTTTCTTTTTTCTGGATACTCGTTTAACAAAAACAACATTAGTATTTGGTTCAAACTCATCACTATCATCACTAGATTGTTCTACAATTATTTTAGTTTTTTTTTTAGTTGATTTCTTTTTTGTCTCTTTCACTTCTTCTTCTTCTTCTTCTTCATTTATAACTTCTGGTTTTGATTCTTTCTTTGGTTTTACTCCTAATATAGGTTCTGTTGCTTTATTTATATTTTCTATTTTATCTTCTAACTTTTTAACTATGTTTTGTTTTCTTATAGCATTACCCCGCGCTCTTGCTTTCGCCAGGCGTTCTAAATGTTCTGGTGATAATTGTTTACGTGGTTTTCCATTTTTATTTAAAGTAGTTGGTTTAACATTTTCAGGTGCTAATTGCTCTTCAATAGTTTGTGGTTCTTCAATAGTTTGTGGTTCTTCAATAGTTTCATCTTCTTCGCTCATTTATTATATATTAAGAAAATATTTTTAAATATTTAGAAAATATACATATCTAAAAGTTATTTTCTAAACCTATTATATAAAAAAAGAAATGAGAACTAAACAGGATTTTTACGATAAAGCAAAGCAATATGGTATAAAAGGCAGGTCTAAAATGAATAAATACGAACTAGAGGAGGCAGTCATTTTGTATTTATCAATTGAGTGGTTTAAAGGAATTGCTAAAGATAGTATTACTATAGACGATGATAGTGAAGTTGATGTAGAAGTGACAGACGTAAGTGGTGATGGTTTTTTAATTTAATTATATTATTATTCATTTAATAATTATATAATTATGCTATTTTCTCTATTTTCTCTATTTTCTATATTTCTATATTTCTATAATTTCTATAATTTGTAGAAGGAGTGGTGGGGGAGGGTTGTTTTTCATTTTATTATATGTGTTCCTACCTACCTACCTTCCTACCTTCCTTATTTTCAAATTTCATTTATACCCTCCATACACTACACTCTTTACACTTTTTAAATAAATAAATAAATAAATAAATAATATATATAGATAATAGGTAAGAAAGTATAGAAAAATAAAAAAAAAAGATAAGGAGGGTCAACAACCAACCTTCCCTTTTGTGTAGACTTAAAAATTAATAAATTATACAATAATAAACACCAGTATTTTGTCTAACATAAGTAACCTTATCATCATATCCTTTCATGCGAGTCCCAAATTTAGTAAGTGAGGGTTTAGAAACCATATTATTACCACACATTTCATAATATTTAATAAACTCTTTATATAAATCTACACCTTTCATTTTACTTTTAATCATAGCATTATCATCAACATCATCAGCCTCTTCTTTCCAATAAGTAATAAATTCTAAAATAATATCAACATTATGTTCTTTCATAATATCCATAATCTTATTGTTCTGTCTATCTCGTGATGGGTTAAAATTAGATAAATCACGATTTATTAATTCTTCATAAAACTTTCTCATAATAACATCATCATCAAGAACAGAAGCAAGATTATTAAAATATTCAACATCACCTTTCATTTTACTACTTGTGTTAAATACCATAAAGCGCCTATCACCTTCTTCTAATTTTATACAATTAAGATTATTAGTAGTAATAATATAATTTAAGTAATCATTAATTTGTATTGAATCAACCCCTTTCTTTTCCATTTCAATTGTTTTACCTGTAATAGATTCTTTAATGACTTCGTTTAATTCAAAAGTTTCTTTACCTGAAGCCTCATTTAGAATACATAATAATTTACCTTGGGTATTCGTAAATTTACCAAATACTTTATCTGTTTTACATGTAACAATCATTTTTTTAATACCAATAATTTTTTTAAGAAATTCTTCAGCAATCAAACTTTTACCTGTGCCAAATTGCTTATCATAAAGAATAACAGCAACTTCTGTTTTTTTATGTGGAAACTGAACGATATGAGCCAACCAATTTAAAAACCATTCAATATCTTTAACATCTTCTTTTAATAAAGTTTTAAGATGAAAATGTAATAAAGAAGTGTCAGCATCTTTATCAAGTGGAATATTTTTAATAGGAAAGTCATTCCATAAATTAAAAGCATTTTTAGGACACATTTCTAACGTAGGATAATAATCCACATTATTATAAAATCTAATATCCTCATCTGATAACCATCTTTTTATAAAAGGGTGTTTAACCATTTTATTTTTTTCCACATTAAATTCCCAATAATGTAAATGTTGAAAAGCAACACCAAAATCAGTTCTTTTATATAAAACATAATCATTCTTTTTAGTTTCTACAAACATGGTAGGAGATAAAATTTTAGCAAAATATTTTTCAAAATAATTTTTTTTATAATTATAAGACTGTGATAAATTAAATGTCTTAATGTTAAAATCATCAGTATCAAGTAATAGTAAATCTTTTGTGTCAATAGCATTCTTAAATGGTTTAATGATAAATTTAATATTTTCAAAATTGATAAAAACTTTATCATTATGACTTAAAGACAATTGAGTTTCATTAATAGTTTTAACTAACTCATCAGCACTATCTTGTTTTAGTATTTGGAAACCATCATAATTATATGAAGTAATAGTAAAATTATTATTTTTAACAATTTCAAAAGATTTCATAATAATTAATGTTTCATATTCTTGGAGGATAATGGATAATATTTTGGAAGGTTTTATATTAAATATTTGCATATCAAATGATTTACCATGTTTTTTTTTGGCTTTTTGTAATCTTCTAACTGATTCATATTTAACAATATCTTTAAACCTTTTATCACTTTTTATAATTAAATTTGTATTAATTTGAATTTCATCAATAAAATCAGTAATAAATTTTGGTAATATACAATCAATATTAAATTCTTTTCTCCATGAATCTACAGAACCACCATAAAGAACTCTTGTTATAAGATTTTTAACAATATCTTTTTTATCATAATTGGTTTTATTATTTTTATTATGTTCTGTAATAATTTTTTCATCAATTTCAAATAAATTAATAACATCATCTCTGTTCTCACAATAATATTTTAAATTATTAATATCATAAAAATCATTTGTCTTACATATATCTAATAATAAACAACTATGACAATTAACAATATCAATATCATATTCAGTATCTTGAAACAAAGAACTTCTTATAGCATTCCACATAATCGTAGAACTTCTAATTTTATGGTCTTTTACAAAAAACCTACCATATTTGTAATTTTTAAAATATTTAATATGAATACCTGTTTCTTTATATAAATCACAATAATTTCTAACTTCATCACGTTGAGTAGTCCATATATCCGGGTGAGTCCATATATTTTTTATTAATTTTTGATTAGGAAATTCTTTTAGTATAAAACTGTTTGCCGACATTTATATATACTAAATATATTTTAATTATCTTTAAATCAATTTTTTTTTAAATAATATAATTATCTTTTTATAAATTATATAAAAAAATAATTAGTTTCAATAAAATAGTCTATTTCATTTCTATATCATAACTTTGAGATATCGTAGCTAGAGATGTTCCCCTATTAACACTAATCTCTTTTAATTTATCAATATCTTTTCTAAAATGATTTATAATGATTTTCATATATTTTCCTTCGCCTAATTGTTTAAATGTTGCTTTCTGTAAATGATAAGAAATAGCAGATTTTGTAGGAATAAAAACGCCACAATCTAATCCAGACTTTTGACAACCTAATACTCTCCTTAAAGCAACAATAAATTTTTTCTCACTAATATTATTAACTTTTTGACCGTAACCATGATCAGAACCATCAGGAGCTATAATACTAGACGTTTTATATACATTCCTGATAAATGTAGCTTTATTTTTACTATTTTGTAGCCACATATAATTTGTTTTAGAATCAGTAGCATCTTTCTTTCTTGAAACAATGGTAAAATCTAAATCTTGATTTCTTACTTGCAAATGAATTAATAAATAATTAATTATATAATCTGTCCAATCGCTTTTATCATAGAGATGATTCATATATTCAACAATGTCATTATATGAAGGTAACGTTTCTTTTAATTCAATATTTTTTACTTTTACATCTTCTATTAATTTATTTTTATCTTGCTTCCGTTTTTGCTCTAATTGTTTAACACTTAATCCGTCTAATTTTCTAACTAATAATGCAATGTTTAAAAGTGCTTGTGAGTTATTTTTATTATCAATTTCATTTAATAATTCTATTATTTTTTTCTCACTAGTTTCTCCTATTGGTTTATCTGTAAGTTTAAATAATTTATTGTATTGAATCCTGTATTGTTTTTTTGTAGAATCGGATTTATCTTTTACGGAATCCATAAACTTTTGGTATTCAGCCATCTTTTATAATATATAAATATAATATTATTATTTTTAAATCAATTTTATTTTAAATAATTAATTATTTATTTTTCCTAAATATATATTAATTATTTAAAATTATTATCTCTCTTTAATAAAATAATAATTTATATAAAAAAATGGATAGGATTATACCAAGGAATAAGATTAATTATTATAAATATTACGGAGCAAGAAAAGAAATTTATCAAATGAATTATGCAGAAAGAAAAAGACGCAATGCATTAGAAGCGGAACATAAAGATTATTATAAAAATTATTGGGAATTATCACTTTGGAAAGAAGATAATATGAGAGAATATAAAAAAATAATAAAAAAATAAAATAAAAATATTTAATTATATTAAAATGAAACTTGAGAAAGTTGTTAAGAGTGATGCTAAAGGTAAAAAATTTACAGCAATTTTTTGTATGTGTAAAGGAGAAAGTAATTGCTGTACTAAAGATAAAAAGAAAGTTCATTTCGGAAGTGAAGGAATGGACGATTATACGATTGGAGCAACAGAAAAACAACGAAAATCATATTTAGCAAGACACGCATCAGGTAAAACAGCGAAACCAGATACTCCAGATGCTTTGAGTTATAATATACTTTGGGGAAATTCTACTTCGAGACAAACTAATATTAATACTTTTAAAAAAAAATATAATCTCTAATTATATTAAATGCCTAAACGATACTTAACACGGTTTGATAATGAAGGAGAAAAATGTAAAGATGATATAAATTATTTAAGAACACATCTAGAATGTGGTATACCTTTTATACAAGATAGACCTTTTAATCCTATAAATCCACATAAGTTTAGTCAAATAGAAAGAGATTTTGATATTGATAAATACAGACAAGTTCCAACTATTCCGCGACATACTGCTCCAACTACACCAGAAATAAATAAAAAAATAAAAGGTTCAGTACAAACAGATCCTTATTCTGTTTATATGACACAAGACACAACAAACGATTTTTTTATAAACAAGTTTGGCGGTAAAGAAAATATGGTAGAACAACAATATTCAGGTTATGATATAATAGGTAATAGTTCTTACGCACATGAAGATTTTATAGAAACAGAATCAGGACGCGTTATTGGAGATATAGAATTACAAAATTATGGAAAAATAGAACCACAAGACATACCAAGACCAAGAGGTTCTGCCCCTGAAGAATTACAAGAAACAGCAATACAAAATCTTACAAGAAATACAACATCAGGCGAAACATTAAGAATAAGAAGAGTAATGTTTCCTGATATTCCACAAAATGCCCCAACAAGAACAGGACCAAAAAAATCAGTTCCACGAATTAAAAAAAAACCTGAAGCAATTAAAATAGTTAATACAAATGATTTACCTACTACATTAGCTAGAGAATTAATAGAACAAGGTTTTGCTAATGTAGAAACAGGCGAAATTAATACAACTGATATATTAAATAAGATAATAAAATTACAAGATGATACAACTTTTTTAACAAATGAAAATAAAGAAAATGTTGAAAATCAAATAAAAAAATTACAAGATTTATTAAAAGAAGTAAGACCATATGTTATACAAGAACCACCATCAGAATTAATACAAGAAAGATTACCACCACCACCAGATGCTCCCCCAAGTCCACCACAAGAAGAACAAATGTTCCCAATCGAATCTGTTGATGAATATGAAGTTGCAATGGAAGAAGTTAAAAAAATAATGAAACCAGGTGAAATAGATTTAACAGAAGCACAAAAAGAAATTATTATTAAAAACATGCAAAAAAGAGGAGTATCAAGAGAACGAACAATAGAAATGCTCAGCGAAGCAGAATTTTTAGATCCTGCGATGGAGCGAGCATTGGGAGGTAAAACACGAACAAAAGCAGAAAAATTGGCAAGATTAATTAGAGGAGGATTACAACACCATCATAGTGATTCTAATTTAAAAGCAGAAGCATTTAATATAGAAGTAACCGAAGATACACCTATTTTAAGTAGAGAAGAAGGAAGGGGTAGAACTAGATTACAAAAATTAACACAAAGAACAGGCGGACAATTACCAGAAGAATTAAGAATTAGATATAAACAATTAGAAAAAGGAGCAAATGAATTGAGTGAAAGAATATCAAAAACAAGCAGTGAAGCATTACAAAATATAAGAACAACATCTACAAGAATCTTTGGAAGACAATATGCACAAATGCCTCTAGAAATTACACCAATAGATTCAGCAAGAAATGTTTTTAATGTAGAAAATGAATTTGAAGATATAAGATTAGGAATTAGTGATATACAAGAAATTGCACCATTAACAGAAGAAATAATAATTAGAAGTGGAGGAAGACCAAAATTAACATTTAGCGAAAATTTAGCAGGAGTAAGAAGAGGCGTAACAAGTACAGAAGCAAAAATAAGTGGTGGTGGCGCAATAGCAGGTGCTGGTGCCGCAATAGGTATTAATATTCTTAATAATGACCTAATGAAAAAATTAAATATACAACAAAATATGGCGACAGCAACAGCATCTGGCGGAATAGCGGGAGCAGGAGGAGAAGTAACAGGTCGTATAGTTTCTATGGGAACAGCTTCCGCCTTAGAAAAAGCAGGAATAACAACAGGTCTCGAAACACTAGCGAAAGCATCAATTTCTACGTTAAGTCGAGGTGCGTTAGAAGGTGGTATTTTAGGTATTGTACTAACACCTGTAGATATGATATTTAATTCATATTTATATAATAGAATTCATAGCCATGCTGCTGCAAATTCAATCAGCGCAACAACAGTAGGAACTACCGCCGTCGCGGGTTCAGTAATACTGGCGGCGAGTGCTGGAGCAGCACCTGAAACAATGGGAATTTCTTTAGTTGTGGGTAGTCTCGCAACCGCAGGTATAGCTGCATACGGATTTTTTTCTGGAAATACAGAAGATAAAAAAGAAAGAGATAAAATTAATAATATTAAATCAACTGCCTCAGCAAGAACTGAATTAATAAAATCACTACCACAATATAAATATAATATAAATAGAGCAATAGATAAGTTTCCAAATAAAATAGCATTAGGTATTGATGACGAGTCATGGAATAGTTTTAAATCTAATTTAGAATCTTCATTTTCCCGTGGCACACAAACATCAACACAAACAGATGAAAAACAAATTGCTTCACCTGATCAAGAAAAGATTAATAGACTTTTTGAAAAACAAATAACTCATTATACAATAAAAGAATTATGTAAAAAATCAACTTGTAGCGATGAGTTAAAATCAAAAGATAAAGGAGAATTAAATAAAGAAGATTATGACTGGCTAAATAATAAAATGTCTGGAACATTAACAGAACAACAAAACTTACAAATACAACTCAATTTACAATCATTAAAATTCACACAAACAGAAATACAACAATCACAAACACAAATGTTAGATTCTTGGAATAATAAACAAGAATTAATAACTAATNTAGATACACTTCGTTCTGCTTATTTAGACACTACATGGAAAGCAAGATTTGATAAGTATGCTAAATTAGATGCTCAAAGAAGAGTAATAAGAGCATATCAAGATAATCAAACTACAATAGACTTATTACCTAAAAATATTCGTGATATGGCTAATTTAGATCCAGAATTTCAATCTACAATACAAAATTATTACAGCGACATGGAAACAACAGCAAGAGATATGAATATTAGTATTTCTCAATTAGTTCTAATACAAGGTACACCATTAACACAACAACAAATAGTTTATGAAGGTATGCAGTTTGATAATATTAAACAAAATCAGCAAGTAGTAGATGATGCTGGAAGAATAGCAAAACAAGAAGATGCGGTTAGACAATCAGCAGAACATTTTTATGATATAGACCAAGCATATATATTAACTAATCCAACAAGTATAACATCGTGGAATCCAAGCGATGCTCAAATTTTACAAGCGTATAATGCTGGTATGACTTTGCGAGAATATACAGATTATATGCACGAATTGGCAAAAGGTGAAGATGGTGATTTTTCAAGATTACCTATTTACACACAAGAACAAATAAAAAATTTCACAACTGCTGATGTAGCACATTTTAATGATGAACTAAATATGACAGGACATGAGGGCTTATATACATGGGACGAACAAAATAGAAGTTGGATATTAAATAATAATAATAATACTTTGTCTTCAAGACCTTATTCATCACCATTTATTCCGAGTAGAATATTAAAAGCAAGAAATGAATATGCTGATATGATACATGGATTAAATGATGAAAATCAACAATCAGTAGATGCTTTTAATACTAATTTAATGAGAGATTTATCAAGTTATGGAAAACATTATGATGCTATTGCAGGAGAGATAAATGATCAACGATTAAGAGAAGGTAGAACAGATTTATTATTTTATGATGTAGGTAAAATCTATGATAAAAATAAAATAGAATTTACTCCAATAAGTGATGTATATAAACCACGAGAATTAAGCGAACAAACAACTCAATCAGCTCAAGAATTAACTCCAACACAACAGAGAGAAATAGATAATGCTTATAAAATGTTTGATAGTGATAGTAGTCAAAGAACTGATAGTAGTCAAAGAACTGTTAAAAAACAATATAAATTATCACGACAAGATTATACAGATGTTAAAAGAAATATAGAAAGTAAAAATATTGTAAATCCTGATACAACACAATTAGAAACCGCTGTCCAAGAAGTTAAGTCTTCTTCTTCTTCTGTGGCTTAATTTTAGGTTTTTTACAATAAAACAAAAATGGCTGCTCTTTACAAATATCCACTTCAAATTGAGTATCTATTTGTTTTTCTTCTTTCTGTAATTGTTGTGGTATAGAATTAGGTATAATAACATTTGGTTCATTTGATAGTGGAAGCATATCTAAATGAGGTAAGAAATTCGTTAAATTATGAGAACCTAACCAAGATTCGCGAGAGTCACTTTGTGGTATAATTCGTATATCATTATAATCGCTGTACGCATTTGTAGAAAAAGAAACTAAATCAAAAGTATTAGTTTTATATACTCGTGTATTACTTGGTTTAGAAGAATTAAAAAAAAACGGTGATTCCCCAGGCGAAAAAACAACTGCTTTTTCACCATTTTCTCTTGCTATATAATTTCCCCAAGTTCCACCTCTCGAATGCCCTGTAATGTCTAAATTATTATAAACATTTTTAACTTGATTATAATGATTTTGTGCTTGTATAAAACTAGGGGCAGGTATAGGACTTCTATGAGTGCCTAACACAATTCCCGCATCAACAACCAAATCAACAGGATTTGTTATTCTTGTTCCACGATATGCTAAAATAGCACTTCCATCTGGTCTTACAATAGTCGAAGCATCATTATAAGAATTTTCTGGATCGAAAGTATAACCTTCGAGGTAAGTATCTAATATTTCTTGTGTTCTTTGAGCGTCATTATTATTATCATAATAGTCGTATGAAATTTGTGATGCTATGGCATATTCATAATCCTCCATCTCAACAGAATCATATTCTGTTGTATTACTCATTTAATATTAGTCAATATTATTTATTTCAATATCTTCTGGTTTTATTTCTAGAACATCTCTATCACATTGAAAGCAACAAGTTTTAATAGTTTTACATCTTGATTTCAAAAAATATGAAAACATAACACCTAAACAAGCACCAAAACTACCTATTAGCGTTATAACAAAAGTAGAATGTTTTTCTAAAAAGTCAGGATTATCAGGACAACCGGCTTTAATACATTCTATAGGACATACAATATCTGTTAAAGTATGAGACATCTATATTATATATAATTATAAAATATTTTATTATTATATAATTATATATAATGATTGCTTGGATAATAAATTTTATTAAAAAGTTTATTTTAGGAAATACAGATTTAAATGCTAATGGTATATCAGATAGAGATGAAATATTAAAAATGATAGAAAATAAATTAATAAGAAAGAGAGAAAAACAAAATAATAAAAAATTGAAAAAATTAATTAAATAATCTATAGATAATATAAGATGCTCATCTGTGGAAGAGAAGTTCTATATATCATGAAAACATATGCATGCTCGTGGGAAGATGCTATTGTAATCTACAAAGAAATTAAAAATTATAAATTATATATTTCAA
>JGI24005J15628_10000809_pt1 | contig 17248 bp, 16 predicted proteins | sample LinPmetageLP40_FD_15628 | JGI IMG/M metagenome (IMG submission 15628)
TACAAGGAGCTCAACAAACCGCGGCTCAAGGGCCAAACATAGATGCTTTCTTAAATCCGTTTCAATCTTATGTGGTCGATGAGATCAACAGACAATCTGAAATAGCAAAAGGTAATTTAGCATCTAATGCTATTCAAAGTGGTGCCTTTGGTGGGGGACGAGAAGGAGTGGCTCAAGGTGAATTAGAAAGAGCAAGACTTGCAAAAGTGGGAGAAGCACAGGCGTTAGGTTTTGATAGAGCAGCTTCATTAGCACAAACCCAACAAGGACAACAAGTACAAGCACAAATGCAAGCTGGTCAACAATTAGGTACACTAGGTCAAGTACAGCAGAAACAATCACAGGCAGATATAGGACAAGCTGCTCAGTTAGGTGGTCTACAAAGACAAGTACAACAACAAGCATTACAGGCACAAAGACAAACAGAGATTGCAAGAGCGTATGAACCTTTTCAAAGAGCAGAATTTCAAAAAGGCATTATGACTACTCTACCTACAGCTGCTTCACAGATTACCGCAGGAACTGGTCCTGGTGTTAATCCATTTGCTCAGGCGGCTCAAGCAGGTTTAGGTGCATATGCTACTTATAATTTAGTTGGCCCAGGTGGAGCCGCAGGAGGATCAGGTAAGTAATGGCAAATGGGATTTTAGACTTAAACACTGATGAAAACCAACAGGATGATAATTTATTTTTATCTGCACCAGAACAAAGAGGATTAGAGGCAGCAACTTATGCTACCGCTATTGGTCAGGCTCCTGCTACAGGAAGTATCTTTGGTGATATTTTTAGTACACTAGCTCAAACAGGACCAGCCGCTTTATCTACTTTTAAAGAAAGACAAAGTATAAAAGAAAAAGAAGCTGAGTATAAAAGTAAATTAAATACAAATTTAGCAGCTAAGATAAAAGGACAATTTGTTTACGATACACAACATAGAAACCCCCCAACTTTAGACAAGAATGGTAACCAAGTAGAGCAGCCTCCTGGTGCTAATGTTTATGTACTAAATACTGAATTAGCAAAGTATCAAGGAACTGATCGGTATCAACCAAAAAAAACTGAACCAACAGCATTAAATATAACAAAATATGTTATAACTGAAAGAAGACCTAAAGAAGGAGGAGGTTTTACTTATGTTAAAGATGTATTAAAAAGACCTTATGAAGATTACGCTAAAGCAAGAGTACAAGCTGAAAATAATCCAGATATTGAAGTTACTTTATATGAAGAACCAAAAAATTATTATGATACAAAAACAAATACGACTGTTTCAATGACTCCTTTAAAAGCAGCACAGGCAAATGAAAATGAAAAAAATAGATATTTATATAAACCTCCAGAGCAAATTGCCGCAGAAACAACTTTAAATTTAGCTAGAGATAAAGAATTAATTGCTGGTCAAGATAAAATAAGAAAAGAATATTATTCAGCTTCAGAATTAGCAGATGTTTATATGAATATTGTAGATGATCTTCAAGAAATAGAAGCAAACGGTTCAGGTGTTGGTACTGGTACTATAGGTAATTTTATAATTACTCTTGATAATATTTCAGGAGGTGTTAATGAAGTATTTAAATCTATAAGTTCTAAAGATGATAATTTTGATGCTAACTACGAAGAAGCTGCTATAGCAGTAGAAGATTTAATTAAAAATGAAAAAGGTACAAATAATAGTATTGCCCAATACCTTAGTGTGAGCGAAAAAGATACTAATATGGCACAAAGATCACAAACCGTAAAATCTATGCTTACTCAATTCGTTTATGCTGTAGCTAAATCAAGAGAATCAGGAGGTAAGTTTTCTGTGTCTGATATTGATTTTGCTTTTATGTCTGCTGGACAGGGTGGTAATCCTCAAAATATATTAAGAGGTATGTCAGCAGTTATTAAACCCATATTAAAAAATAAAATAAAATTAGCAAAAGCTTATTTTAAAAATAAAGATAACACTACTATGACAGACTTACAATTGTGGCAACATGAAAATTTAGGACAAGCACAAAATGTGCTTAGAGTTTATTATGGTTTAAGTGGTAGATTAATACCAGAAGAATGGAACGCTTTTGATAATGATCCTGATGGTGCTTTTAAAGACTCATCAAAAGATGCTAAAATAAAAAGACTAAATCAATTTGAAAAAATGAAAAAGAAAATGTTTGATAATAGACCAAAAAAAAATAAAAAAGATGCTCAATGACAGATTTTAAAAACATTGAAAATATAGATGAATTTTTTGACGAATGGCAAAAAAATACAGGAACTTCTTATATTGATGATTTAAAAGAAAGTGGTCAAGCACCTGAAGATGCAACTATTGAAGACGCAAAGGATTTAGCAACAAAAAGCTATTATGATGAGTTAACTTCTGGTATGGAAGCTGCTGAAATTACTCCCCCACCTTATTTACAGTTTTATAAAAAATTTAACCCTACTGGTCAGTATGCAGATGTTAAAAATTACAGAAGATATAATAAAAACAACAAAGAAATAGAAGCTTTATCGGATGGTGAGGTTGCTAATAAGGTATTCGATGTTTTTAAAAATGAGTTTGGTATTAACAATATGCCAGCTTTTGAACCTTGGATTAATGATTGGGCTCCTAAATATGGTGTAAATATTCAATTGGGTGGTGAAAAAAAAGTTCCTTACTCTAAAAAAGATCTTATAAAATTAAGTGGTTCTGACGTAGAAGGTGTTCCTGTAGGTATGATGAGATTAGCTGAAAGTTTAGCTTTTGATAAAGAAGCGGCTGCAAAACAAATGAAAATAATTGCGGGTAAAACATTTAATGTGTCTCCTGAAGAAATTGACTTTAGAGAAAATCCGAAAAGTGGTGCTTTAGAGTTTTTAAATCCAGAAACAAAAAAATATCAAGTTGTAAATGCTCCTAATTTAACTTTTAGTGATATTACTTCACTTAGTGGAGATCTTATGGTTGCAATACCTGAAGTAATAGGGGGTATTTATGGAAGAGCAGCAAGTATTTTAAACCCACAGCTTTTTAAAGGGCCAAAAAGATTTGATTATTTACAAAAAATAATGGGAGACAGAGGTATAACTTTACCAATAGGAACAGCTATAGGTTCTTTTAGTGCGGCAAGTATAGGAGAATTAATGAGAGTTCAACTTGGTAATATAATTTTTAAAGGTATGAACCCAAGTATTACAGACGGTGAAGTTTTAAAACAAGCTTCACAAGCAGGTTACGTAAATGCAATATTTACACAAGGAGGTTTGGTTGCTGCTAATACTTTTAAATTTTTACGAAAAGGTTTAACTTTTGGAAAAACAAGATTTAATGATATTGATTTTAAAGATTTTAATTTAAACACTGAAGAAGCCGCTGATGTAGCAATGGACATGAATAGAAAAATGGACGAAGTGGGTATTACTAAAAAAGTTCAATTTAATTTAGCTGAAGCCTCAGATGATTTAAAATTAAAACAAGCACTCGCTGCTTTAGAAAAAGATCCTAGTATTGGTTTAGATGGTTCTATAAAAAAAATGACAAAAGAAAATGCTGAAGCTTTTATAGAGTTTTATAAAGGCACTGGCAAAGTAAAATATAGTGATTTAATAAAAGATGATGATATATCAGAAAGAAAAGTTGGAGAGCTTATTCAAGCTGCATTAGAGAAAGGTAAATCAGGACAATTAAAAATACAAAAAGATTTATTAAATTCTTCAAAAGCAAATTTAGATAAAAGATTTGAAAGAATGGGAAAAACTGATGTTAAGAAAGTTGATATTAATTATGATAAGAAAAAAAAGAAATCTATTTTTACAGATACAGAAGATGAAATTATTTCCTTTAATCAACAATCAGGTTCTTTTATAAGATCTGCTATTGGTGATGTAATGCAAGAGACTCGTGATAAATACACTAAAAAATTTGCTAAATATGGAGATCTTTATGGCGAAACACCTATTGATTTAACACCTTTAAAAGAATCTTTAGCAAAATTTGATAAAAGAAAAGCACAAACATTATTTAAAAATTATACGAATATAAGAGAATTACTAGACTCTGATTTATTAGAAAATAGTGACGTATCTATGAAATTTATGATGAACACTTTAAGTGATTTAAAATCTTTTCAAAGAGCTGTAGACCAAGGTTTTCCAGGAACAGAAGGAGTACAACTTGCACAGGTAAAACAGTTAATAGGAGCTGTTGATAAATCTATGAAAAAATCTTTAGGTGAAAGTAGTAATGCTTATACAGGTTATAAAAATTTAATTTCAGATTATTCAGAAGAAATGAAAAATACATCAGGAGCACTAAGAAAAGTTGTACAAATAAAAAATGGTGTTCCTGTAATACAAAATGAAGATGTTTTTCAACAAACTTACAAAGCTACACTGCCTGGAAAAGAAACTAGAATAGACCAAATGTATGAAATAATGAAGAACAGACCTAGAGTTTTAACAAATTTTAAACAAAATATATTAAAAGATTATAAAGAACAAGTTTACAAAAACGGTAAATTTAATTTAGAAAGACACAATGCTTACATATCTGACGAAAATTATGGGTATGCCTTAAAAAAAGTTTTTGGCTCAAACGATTTTGGTAAAATTTCTAAAGTTGGTGGTTTAATTAAAAATGTAGATAATTTAGTAAAAAGACAAGATGCTTTAGTAGAACAATTAAAAAAAACTACTAATGGTTTAATAGAAACAAATAACCCTGCAAAAGTTTTTCAACAAGTATATAATGTAGAAAACCCTGAATTACTTAAAGACGTTGTAAAAATTTTAAAAAAAGACCCTAGTCAATTAAATGCTTTAAAAAGAGTTGTTATGGATGATGTTTTAGCTAAAACTACTACACCTGATGGTTTTTTTGATGCAAGTTCTTTTAAAGCTTATTTTAGTAAACGTCCTAAATCTCAAGGCAAACTGTTTGATATAGTATTTGGTGATGATAAACAATATATAAATAACATACAAACTTTAAGAAAAGCTCTTGAAATAACAACAAGAAAAAGTGGAGCACGGGATGTAACCGTAGTTGAAAATTATTTAAATCACTTAATAAGGTCAAGAGTTGGGGTATTTACTCCAGAAGGTCGTGCTTTGACTGCAATTACAGCTGTAAGTCAAAATATGTATAAAAGAAGATTAGCTTCTATTTTAGCTGATCCAGAAAAAGTCAATAAATTAGCCGCTGCTGAAAAAATGAAAATACCTAAAGAAGTATCTAAAAGAGGTTTTGATGCCGTAGAAAAATTTACTCAAGGTCAACCTTATACTCAAATTTTAACAGATGTGTTTGGTTATAGATCAGGAACTTATCAAGCTACAGGAGCTGCTCCTGCTCCAACTGAAATAGAAGTTGAAAAAGAATTAATAGAAAGTAGGCCTTTAGTACCAGATATTAGTTCTATAAAAGCTCCAACTGAATTAAATAATAATATTTTTTCAGATGTTTCTGAAACAGATCAACCACAACAAGTAGCTCAAGCAGAAATGCCTGTACCTGAACCAGTATCATCAGGTATCGGAGCATTGAACCCTCAAGCACAAGCTCAAAACTATGCTGGATTATTTCCAGATGATGATTTAGGTCAAGCTATCGCAAACAGAGGACCTCAAGTTGGATAACATGATGTTATGGAATATATTGTTAACCATACTGTTATCCGCAGTTGGTTGGGCATTCAATAGAATGTTTCATGAAGTAAAAAGATTACAAATACTACTCAATAAAACCAGGGAAGAGTACCTGCCTCGTGGTGACGCACAATCACAGACAAATCAAATACTCTCACATCTTCGTAGATTAGAAGATAAACTTGATCGTTTTATTGAGAAGTCAAATGGTTGAGCCAGTCAGTGCGGTCCTCACAGGAATAGCTTTAGTTACCAAAAGTGTTGAGTTTGTTAAAAAAAATATTAGTACTTGCCAAGATATTGGTGATTTAATTGGTCATGTAGAAAATGCCTTTGAAGGACAGAAAAAGGTTTTAAAAGATAGGGAGAAATCAGGAGCCGACCCCTTCTCAACAAAAGAAGTAGCGAAAGAAATTATTGACGCTAAATTAGCTCAAGAACAATTATATGTTATGAAGCAATTAATTGACGCTCGCTTTGGACATGGTACTTGGTCTTATATATTAGAAGAAAGAAAAAAGCGAATAGACAGAAGAAAACAAGCAATCAAAGAAGCACGGGCCAAGGCTCATAAGAAACAGCAAGAAATTATGGAGTATGTTAAGTGGGGTTTTATTGCTATAGCAACGATAGCTTTTATAGGAGTATCAGTAGGAGTTACTTTAAAGTTCTTTGTTACATTAAGTTCTCCTGTATATGCTCACGAAGTAGAATATGATGACGGAAGTTGTCTCCTTTATCGTCCGAAATACTATCTTATGTGTGTAAATGAATCAAGAGAATTAGCTGATACGCAAGTATATTTAGACTATTTAAAAAACCGTAGTGAGTGGCTTGAGGTAGAGGAGTAAACATAGTATACTATATTAATAAATCCGTTTAACTCATATGAGTCGGAAGTAGGTTTAAACCGAAGAAACGCATTATCTTGAAGGAGGTGATGTGTATGAATAAAATGGCTTTATGGTATTATAAGAAAGAGTTGCAACAAATTAAAAAAAATAAAATAATTAATTATTTAAAAGGAGAAAAACATGTTTCCAAAAACTAAAGGAGCTTATAAGATTAAATCTGGTGATACTTTATCTGGTATTGCTAAGAGAAGAGGTACTACAGTAGCTAAAATAATGTCTATGAACCCTGGTATTAAAGACAAAAATAAAATTAGAGCTGGTGCAGGATTAAAATTACCAATGAAACCAATTAAATCTACAGCAGCAGATAAAAGCAAAGCAGAAAGAGGTAGAAGAGATTTTAAAAAATTAATACCAAAGAAAAGCAATAAATCTCCAATGATGGGAGCTGGTATGGGTGCTAGAAGAGGCACAATGGTTAAAGCAGCTGGCGGTAAGATGGCTAAAGGTTATTCTAAAGGCGGAGCTAAAATGATGAAAGCTATGGGCGGTAAAATGGCTAAAGGTTATTCTAAAGGCGGAGCTAAAATTAACCTTACTGCTATAAGAAGAGCAGCTGGCGGTATGGGTTACAAGCTTACAAAGAAATAACTTGATAAATATGTTTCCTATACTTATAGTAAAGTATGGGAAATTTAATATCAAACATTCCATACTTTAAAGTATGGGTACGTAGAGAGTTTACAACAAACCATAGAGCTTATCATGGTGACTATCTACATGCTTTAGTGGTAGCTGTTACAACTATTCCAGATAGATGTCTATCCTTCCAAGTCATCTTTACTGGGTGTGAAGATGAAGACAATCGTTTGGAAAATCCTCACGGTGGGGCAATGTGGGCAAGACTCCCTATTACGTCTCTAGTATATGACGACCCACTGGATGAATGGCCTAACCCTATGCCAACTCATTTAGCTCAACCGTGGGATTGTTCTAGTAGAGATCATTCCATTATAAATATTAACAGAGCTAGTTCTAGTCCTTGGTTATGTAAAGTAGGTGGAGAGTTTTATACAGGTAAGTATCATTTTACTGTTGATTATACAGGTAATGAGATAGCTGATGATCCAGCTCAACATAAGCAAAGTCATTTATTACATTTAACTAATGGTCCTTACAAAGGTTGCATGGTTGCTTTACCTAATAATAGAGTAAGAGTAACTTCTCCAGCTATGTGGGTAACTGGTGANGGAGCACCAGATTTTATACCTAGTCAATATACACATAGTGCNGAAGAACACGATAGCTATATGGATTGGGAACAAACCTTTGATAATTTGTATGCAGATAAAAAGAAAAAATAAAGGTTTTGTAATATCTGACTTTAGTATTGTACAAAAATATAAGTATAAAAGTTATTCTAGAAACGATGAAGAGGTAAGAACTTACAATGTAAATGGAAAAAAGCATCCGTCTGTTACTACTATTTTATCAGCAACACAAAGTAAAGAAAAAATGAAGTCGTTAGAGCAATGGCGTAAAAGAGTTGGACAGGAACAAGCTACACGGATCACGGTAAATGCAGCCAGACGAGGAACTGAGATGCACTTAGTTTTAGAAAAGTATTGTCAAGCTAAACCTTATTTAAATATTACAGCACAAGGTAATCAGTCAAGATTAATGGCTCATAGGATTGTAGAAAACTTAGGTAAATTAAAAGAAGTATGGGGCAGTGAAGTAAATTTAATGTACGAAGATTATTGTCCTTCCTTATACCCAGATCCTAAAAAAATGGCTTGGGCTGGTATGACTGATTTAGTAGGGTTGTATGATGATAAACCTACTATTATAGATTTTAAACAATCTAATAAATTAAAAAGAGAAGATTGGATTGAGGATTATTATTATCAAATTGCAGCATATTCTATTGCTCATAAGGCGTACTATGGTGAGATAACACAAGGTTTAATTTGTATTTGTACAAAAGATTTTGTGTACCAACAATTTATAATGGATGAAAAAAAATTATTAGAGTACGAAAATAAATGGTTTGATAGAGCTTATGAGTACTATAAAAAGTTAAGTACCTCTTCTCCTAAAGTTTGAGCAGACATTTTCTTTTTTTCATTTAATGCTTTTATTATAAACTCATCTATAGTTCCTTTAGTAACTAAGTCAATATAAGTAACACTATTTTTTTGACCATGTCTATGTGCTCGATCCTCGGACTGCTCTCTTAACGTCAAGTCATAACTATTACTAAAATAAATTACTGTAGTGGCTGCTGTAAGATTTAAACCATATCCTCCTGTAGATGGATTACCAACAAAAAATCTTGTTTTAGAATCATTCTGAAAAGACTCTACTGCTTGGTCTCTATCTTTAACATTAACAGCTCCGTAAATAGCTACTGTTTTATCTAAAGGATATTTCTTTCTAAGAACTTGTATTATCTGTTCTAAATTATGTATATAGTTTGCCCATATAATAACCTTACCTTCAGCCTCATCTATAATATTACATAACTCAGCTATTTTAGGTGTATCAAATGATTCCTTTTGACCTTTATCCGAAACAAAAAAACCACAAGTAACTTGATGCAATCTTAAAAGCTCTGTTAATTTATTTGTATAACTTGCTTCTTTATCTTGAAAAATAGCTCTGGCATATTTCTTCAAACTTGTATAACACTCTAATTGTTCTTTAGACATACCTAATAATCTTTTAGAGAAAACTTTTGGTGGTAAATCAAAACAATCTTCTTTTTTTACTCTTGATGAAAAACTTTTTATCTTACCTTCTAATTCTGATAAATTTGTAAAATACATAGGTATCATAATTTGTCTATTACCTTCATTACTTAAAGGTCTCATTGCACAATACCTTGCACGAAAAGCATAATAACTTTTATAACCTAATAAACCAGGTTTTAAAAATTCACATTGACTATATAAATCTAAAGGGCTTTTTGTAGTAGGTGAACCAGTCATTCCTCTTTTATATTTTACTTTTAAACTAATCTTAATTATATTTTTTGTTCTTTTTGCTTTATGGTTTTTAATAGTAGTGCACTCATCTACCGCCATAAACATAGTATCTTTTTTACTATCTATAAGTTTTTTTGCAACTCTTACACCAGACACATGAGACAAAGCCTCTACGTTCATAATGTACCAATTTAATTTACCTTTTTCATAGTAATCAAAATTATCTTTTTTATATATGTGTGTTTTGTTTTGTGTAGAGCTGTGTATTTCAATTTCTTTCTTCCAATTGTGTGTAATACTATTTGGAACTATTATTAAAACTGTATCAACTTTTTTGTTATTATATAAATAAACAGCGTTATCAATTGCAACTTTAGTTTTACCTGTACCCATACCCATTAAGAACAAAAAGTATTCTTTTTCTGCACCTTTGATGAGTGCTTCTCTTTGATGTTCAAATGGTTTTGTTTTATAAATATGTGTCATTCCATAATTCTAGGATTTTTTTGTTGACAATGCAAGAATTAAAAATTAGGGTAAACAATTAACGGAGGTAAACATGAATCAAGAAGAAGTAAAACTAGAAGTAAATATTGGAGATGACGATTTAAAAGATTTAAAGTTTTTAATTGACTCAATGGTGAGAAATGAAAAAACTATTAAAGATTTAGAATCAGCTCTCTCTGAGTTGAAGCAACAACAGCGACAATTATCTGAAGTAGATGTACCCACTAAAATGAAAGATATGGGTATGCAAGAGTTTGTCACTGACAAAGGAGTAAAGGTCAAAGTCAAAAGTTTTTACACAGGCTACATACCTACATTAAAAGCAAGTTCTAGAAGTCCAGAATTAGCTGAACGTAGGGAAGCTTGTTTAAAGTATTTAAGTGAAAACGGACATGACTCCTTAATCAAGAACGAGTTGGCTATAACATTTTCTAAAGGTCAAGACAACGAAGCTAAAAGTGTCAAGGCTGAATTAGAAAATAAAGGCTACCCCGTAACATTAGATCCTTCAGTAAATGCAGCCACTTTGAAAGCACATATTAATGTGATTAAAAAAGATAATGGTGAGTTTGATGATGAATTATTTAATGTTTTTTATAAAACCGAAACTAAATTAACGAAAGGAAAGAATGATGAATAAAGTAGCAGTTAAACAAGAGAGTACTCCAGCTATAGATACAGATAGTTGGATTGAAGATGCTGGAATGGGTATTGAGTCAGCTTCGTCTGACGAATTTAAATTACCTTTAATTAAAATATTATATTCTAGTAATATGCCAGATATAGAAAACACTGTGCAAGGTACACCTGTAGCTGAGGGTTGTATTTTTAATCAAACAAGTGAGAAAGCTTATGATGGTAAACAAGGTTTTAGAGTTGTTCCTGTTTATTATAAAAGAAGTTTTAATGAATGGAAAGAAATGGAAGAAGGCAATAATAGACCTGTAGCCGTTCATAAGGATAAACCTGTTGGGTTAAGCAGAAGTGGTAACAAAGATGTATTACCTAATGGTAATTATGTCGAAGATACTGGTAACTGGTTTGTAATGGTCATTGACGATAACGATCATGTTATGGATCAAGGAATGATAACTATGAAATCTACTCAAAAGAAAAAGAGTAATGAATGGTTACAGAAATTGAAAAGTAATATTATAGTTAAAGATGGTAAGAGTTTAGTGCCACCTGGATATATGACTGTGTATAAATTAAATACACACAGACAAGAATCAGGTAAATATAAATTCTTTGGATGGCAAATTAAGTTTGAGAGTTATCTTAAAAAAGAAGAGACTATATCTCAAACAAAGTCTTTTGCACATTTAGCCAAGGACTTCAATCTTTACTATGAACCTGAATCACAAGATGGTTCTGCTTCTAGTACAACAGAGAAAAGTACCGATAAAGTTCCGTTCTAATGCAAGAACAATTGTTTAAACTTTTTGCTTCAGGCGAGAAGTCATTTGTAAAGCTTTCCCTTACGGGGGAAAGCGATACAAGTGGCAAGAAGGAAGCTAAATATATCACGATACACGAGCCAGTTACTTCTGGTATTTGGAAAGATCATCTTGATGGTAAGTATGGCATAGGTCTTAGACCAGAGTTTAGGGACGAGTGTACTTGGAGTTGTATAGATTTAGATCCTATTGATTACAAAAATTATTCTGCTCAAAAGTATGTAGATATTATTAATAAATATAATTTACCTTTTGTTCCTGTTTTATCTAAGTCTGGCGGTCTACACTTTTTTGTGTTTTTTACCGAAGCTATAAAGATAGACAAAGTAAAAGAAAAGTTACAAGAATTTAATGAACAATATTTTATGGCTAATGAAATTTACCCATGTAATAAAACCATAAACATGCCTTATTTTAACATGAACGCTACTATGGAATTTGCTTACAATAGTAATGGTACTCCAGTATTAGTTGGTCAATTTTTAGATATAGCTAAGAGCAAAGTAATTACACCAAAAGATTTTTTGAATTATAAAGTACAAGATCATGAAGTAGAAAGAGATTGGAAACACTATCCTCCTTGCGTACAAAAACTAGTACAAGATGGTTGGGCTGGTAAAAATAGACATCAGTATTTATATAACGTCACAGTTTTAGAGATTAAAAAAAGAGTTGGTATCAACTACGTTGATTTAGATGAAATCATGCAAGATAGAAATAGAACTATTTTTACTACACCTTTACCACCTACTGAAGTATCTCAAATAGCAAAAAGTGTTCACAAAGATGGTTATGGTTATCAATGTCCCCCAAAGCATACTGAGTACCAACCCATATGTAATATGGAGATGTGTAAGACTCGTAAACTTGGTAGAGGAGAAGAAACTCCAGCAATTATAGATAAGTTTACAAATATAACTTACGTTCAAGATACTAAAAATGTATGGTTTGAATTTGATTATGAAGGACATCACATTACTGTAACTCCAGATGATATGAAGGACGAAAAAAGTTGGAGAGTTAAATTATTAAGGTACAGAGTATTTTGGTTGACCTTACCCAAGAACAGAAAAGGACCAAGTATGTATGAACTTTTAATGAAAGCTATAGTAGAAAAATCAGTAGAAAGTACAGATCATAAGTATGAGGACAGTTTAGAAGAAGAAAGGTACGAAGTATTAAAGAAGTTTTTTGAAAGTCATATAGAACAAGATAGGTTTGAAAAACTTAAAGATGGTTATGTGGTTCTAGATAGTAATACAAATATATGTTACTTTAAGAAGATAACCCTAGCTAGTTTTTTACAGAAGAGTGGTACAAAAAGTTTTAGCAATCCTATGGCAGCATTAAATTTATTAGATTGTAAAAGAATTGATTACCATGAAGGTGAAAAAAACGTATGGACTGTAGAGATGCCAGAGTTTGTTAAACATAAAACAGTGAAGAAAAAAGAAAATAAAAAAGAAATGAGTGAGATGGATGACGAATACCACACAAAATTCAGAGCTTCAAAAACACAAAGCTCTGTACAAAAAAACGATTAAGATATTTGGTCCTCCTGGTACAGGGAAGACACATACCTTAGTTGAAAGAGTTTTAAAAGGACACATAGCTAGAGGTGTTAAGCCCATTGACATGGCTTTTATATCTTTTACCAATAAAGCTGTTAACACGGCTGTCGATAGAACTATTAAAGCTTTTCCACAATATGATTCTGATGACTTTGCTAGATTTAAAACATTACATAAATTTTGTAGACGTTACTTTGAGGAAGAAGTTTTTGATCCCAAAGCTTGTATGTTAGATTATGCTCTTCAAGCCAAGATTATTAAAACTTCAGATCAAAGATTATCTGATGATAACTTTACTTATAAAGATTGGTCTTTAGGTGTTTATGATAAATCAAGAAACATGATGCAAGATCCAATTATTACATACAAAAGAGAACAGTATAAGTTAGACAGCTTAGATATTTATTTAAGAAAGATTGATACTTATAAGCATTATAAAAAAGATAGTTTTATAGATTTTACTGACATGATTGAAAGAACAATAGACGAGGTAGACTTTCCCGAACTACAAGTATTAATACTAGATGAAGCTCAAGATTTTACACCTTTGCAATGGAGTGTTTTATATAAATTAGCTCAAAAATCAAAAAGAGTTTATCTTGCTGGTGATGATGACCAAGGTATATATAAATTTAATGGAAGTGACCCTAAGTATTTTACAAAGTATTTTCCAGGCCGTAAGGTTATACTGAGAAAAACAAGAAGGTTTGGTGAAGCTATACATCACTTTAGTCAAGTGATTAGAAGAGGAATAGTAGATAGTATAGAAAAAGATTATCATCACTTAGAGAAAGATGGTTATGTAAAAAGATATTTAAATTTTGCAGAAATACCCATAGCAGAGTTACCTGGAACTTGGTACATATTGGGTAGGGTCAATACCACTGTTAATGAACTAAGAGGTTCTGCAAAAGACGCTGGCTTGTACTATTCAGATAATAAAGGTAATAAATCATTTGATACGAGACAATGGCAAGCTATTAAATCTTGGACAAGAATAGCAAAAGGTGAAGCTATTACTAAAAAAGAAGCAGAAAATATGATGAAGTATATAAGAGAGATTAAAGATTATAGTTTTAGGCGTTCTGGTTTTTGGATAGATTTACCAGATACACAGACTTATGACTTTGATGGTTTATGTGATTGGTGTGGTTTAAACTTGAGTGATCAAGCTGCAACAAAACCTTGGTGGGAAATACTATTACGTAACTTTACACCTAGTCAAACAGAATACTTTTTACGTTTATTACAAAGATATGGTCAGAAGACTTTAAACAATGAACCTAAGATAATTATAGATACGATACATAGTGTCAAGGGTGGTGAGGCTAATAATGTCTTATTGTTTTCTAAAACAAATTGGCCTGCCTCATATACAAATAAGAAAAATGCAAGTGACAAGAGTGATGAGAAAAGAGTTTATTATACAGGAGCCACGAGAGCCAGAGACACGTTACATATTTTATCTAGTAATTACAGATACAATTATCCAATTGGTCAAGATTATTTAATTTATTTACAGGAGAGAAAATAATGGAATTTATTATAGCGTATACAATTATATATACTTTTATAGGTTTACAAAATGCTGGAGTTTTTTAATGAGTAAATTTGTTATAAATTATAAAATGGAATTTGAAAAAAGACCATCTAAAGCAGAAGTAGAAAATAGGTTATGGGATTTAATAGCTAAAGGTTTTACTTTACGATCTGTTGAAGATGAGGATTATTATGTTACTAAAAAAGAATTAAAGGAGAAAAAAAATGTCAAGTAAGGTGTGGGATAAAGGTAGTGATCATTATAGAGATTTTAAAATACAGCCCTCTAAATTTGTTAATGATAATGAACTTTTGTTTGCAGAAGGTAACGTTATAAAGTATATTTGTAGGCATAAACTAAAGGGTAAGAAGGAAGATATTAAAAAAGCTATACACTATTGCGAAATGATAATAGAACGTGATTATGAGTAATTTTCAAGGTACAATCATAAGCAAAAATATTTTACTGGCTCTCAGTGGTCATTTAAATAGGTTTTTATCTCAAAGCCTTACTCACAGGGGGTTTTATGAGTAGTTTACAGTTAGTCTTTAATCTAAAGAAGAATATTTGGTCCGCACCAGTGGATTATAAGGATTTATCCGAAGCTAAAGAGATAGCAATAGATTTAGAAACTAGGGATGAGGGAATTAACGAAAACCTTGGGGCTGGTTGGGCTATGGGTAAAGGTAAAATAGTTGGCTTTGCAGTAGCTACCGAAGGTTGGGAAGCATATTATCCTATGGAGCACCTTGGGGGTGGTAATTTAATTAAAGAACAAGTGTTACAGTATATGCAAGATGTATGTGCTTTACCTTGTCGTAAGGTATTCCATAATGCACAATATGATGTAGGATGGTTGAAGGCGTATGGTATTGACGTTCGTGGGGAAATTGTCGATACCATGATCGCTGGAGCATTGATAGATGAAAACAGATACACTTATAGATTAAACGCTTTAGCCAAAGATTATCTTGGTGAGATAAAAGCTGAAACAGATTTAAAAGAAGCAGCTAAAATGTTTGGTGTAGACCCGAAGGCTGAGATGTGGAAGTTGCCAGCTGAGCACGTTGGTTATTATGCGGAACAAGATGCACGGCTCACGTATCTTTTATGGCAGCAGTTTAAACACATTTTACAAAAAGAAAGTTTAGAAACAGTTTGGGAACTTGAAAGAGATTTACTTCCTTCCTTATTAGAAATGCGTTGGAAGGGTGTACGTGTAGATGTAGAAGGAGCTCATGCTTTACGAAAACACTTTGTCAATAAGGAAAAAACTTTATTATTTAAAATGAATAAATTAGTTGGAAAAGATATTGACATATGGGCAGCTCGTCAGATTGCTTGGGCTTATGATAAATTAAATGTGGATTATCCTAGAACAGAAAAATCAAAAGAGCCTAGCTTTACACAAGGTTGGTTAATGAATGATACTAATGAATTTAGTAAATTAATTGTACAGGCTAGAGAAGTTAATAAGTTTCATAATACTTTTATATCTAGTATTTTAAAGTACGAACATAAAGGTAGGATACATGGAGAAATAAATCAATTGAGATCAGATAATGGAGGAACTGTATCTGGCAGATTATCTATGTCTAATCCAAATTTACAACAACTACCAGCTAGAAGTAAAGAATTTGGTCCTATGATAAGAGGTTTATTTTTACCAGAAGAAGGAGCGAGATGGGGAAGTTTTGATTACTCTCAGCAAGAACCACGGCTCGTGGTACATTATGCTAGTAGTATCGGGGCTGGTTATGAAGGTAGCCAAGAGTTAGTTGAAGCCTATGCAAATGCAGATGCAGACTTTCATCAAACTGTAGCAGACATTTGTGGTATAGCACGTAAGCAAGCTAAGACTATTGGACTAGGTTTAATGTATGGTATGGGTAAGCATAAATTATCTAGTATGTTGGGATTAGATTATGAAGAAGCTAATGCTTTGATTGCTAAGTATAATAGTAAAGTACCTTTTGTAAAACAATTGTCTGATAGATGTATGCGTAAAGCAAATGAAACTGGTGTCATAAGAACAAAGAAAGGTCGTAAGTGTAGATTTAATATGTGGGAGCCAAAAGATTTTGGTGTGTACACGCCAGAGAAGTTTGAAAATGCTGTAGCTAAATATGGTAGAAATAATATTAAGCGTTGTTATACATATAAGGCTTTAAATAGATTGATACAAGGTTCTGCAGCAGATCAAACAAAAGCAGCTGTTGTAGCTTGTAAAGATAAATTAAATAAATTACCTATTTTACAGATACATGATGAACTTTGTTTTAATGTTTATGAAGAAAAAGAAATTGAGGAAATAAAGGCTGTCATGGAAAATTGTATGGATCTTAATGTTCCGAGTGTAGTAGACGTTGCCCTTGGTAAAACTTTTGGGGAAGCTACTTAATATAATTATGGTAGCGTTTTTTNACTTGCTCCTGGTCATGTACAATAATCTTTTTCTTTAAATTAGAAATAGCTTTATCTAAATAAACCATTTCATTAGTGTAAACACCATTTTTTTCGTACATGTTAGTCCACAAATGCTCCAACTCTACCTTTGCTTTTAATAATTCAGTCATAACACCTCTTACCTATAAATTAGGTTATTTAACCCTATATGTCAATATACCCTTGCAATCTCCGATAAAATAACATATATTATAAATAGTGGGCGACACTCCAATGTACTTATTCACAGTTGCCCACATAACAAGGAAAA
>JGI24005J15628_10000810_pt1 | contig 17245 bp, 12 predicted proteins | sample LinPmetageLP40_FD_15628 | JGI IMG/M metagenome (IMG submission 15628)
AGACAACTTCACTATGTGTTTACCTATAAGTCCAGTGATAGAGAATCCGCAAAGAACAAACTCTTTGCAATGAGAGAAAAACATGGAGGGATGGCTGATTCATGGCTTTATGTGGGAAACTTCGAGGGACCACATATCACATCAGAAGAATGGGCAGCGATGCTAGTCATGGCCAAAGAACCAGTAGTCAAGACGGAATTTTCTAAAGGAGATGTTGAAGAAGCCATCCCAGAAGAAACATCTCCAGAGCCAGTTGTAGCAGAAGTACTGGAACCGGGCACTTTTAAAGTATATCTTAATACGACCTATGCCAGTACGCAACGTGAAATAATGGCCGATTTTAAAGTAATCGACATGGAGAGAAGCAAAGAACTTACACCTGTAAAATCACATGAATTGCTTAAAATAAAACCTAATAACGGGTCTAACCGTATTAAGCTAGTGTCAAACACAATCGGATACAAAATAAGTGAGCACGTAATCGATTTAGACGAACCCCTAGTAGAGTCAGACTCCAGAGTAGAAGTTACAGGTGATACCATCCTTATAGATTTTGAATTAGTAAAATATAGTAAAGGGGAGTTTGCTGTGTTGTGGCAGGTATTCTTTTATCGAGATGCCGCCATCATGAGAGAAGAGTCTGTTTATGAACTCAATCAGTTGCTCGCTATGATGCAGGATGACAACAAAATGAGAATTAGAATTCATGGGCACACGAATGGCAACTCTCATGGAAAAGTACTTCATCTAGACCTGGATGATAAACAATTCTTCTCTTTGAATGGATCGCACAACGAGGACAATGCAAGCGCAAAGAAGTTGTCTGAGTACAGAGCGTATACGATTCAGCACTGGCTAATGGATCAGGGAATCCCAGAAGAGCGCATGGAAATAATAGGCTGGGGAGGAAAGAAAATGCTGTATGACAAGCATGATGACAAAGCGCATCAAAATGTCCGAGTAGAAATCGAGGTATTAGAAACCTCATAATCAATTCATTACAATTTAATAACACAATACAATTAATAGAATGCCCTTTTAACTGGGCATCTTTACAACATGAGTAAAAAGAAAAAACACGACCGGAAGAAGGGTGGATCAAAAGTAAATTACAATCAACTTCAAGACAAAATATTACAGCTACTTAATAGCAACATATCCAAGACTTACAGATCAAGTCACGTCATCAAAAAGTTAGGATTCAAACAAAAATCCACAAACAAAGAAATTCCCATGATCCTGGCATCTTTGCTGAAAGAAGGCAAAATAGACCAGTTGAAAAATGGAGCGTATAAAAGCAATCGAGAACCAGAATCGATCACTGGAATAGTGGATCATGTCAATGCACGATTTGCATATGTGGTCACACCAGAAGGAGAAGATGATATCTATGTAAAAGCCGATGACCTGATGTTCGCCATGGATGGTGATACGGTCAAAGTAGCAGTTCACAGCCAGCAAAAGCACGGCAGAAAGTCAGAAGGCAAGGTGCTAGAAGTCGTCAAGCGTGCGCACAGTCAGTTTGTAGGTCGCATAGAGTTCTCCCCGCGGTTCGCATTTGTAATTCCTGACAACAGAAAAGTTCATGCGGACTTTTTTGTCAATTTGAAAAACACCAATGAGGCTTCGCACAATGACAAAGTGATAATCGAAGTCACGCAATGGCCAGANCAGGGCAAAAGTCCTGAAGGGAAAGTAGTAAGAGTACTTGGTAAAGCAGGAGAGAACAATGCTGANATTCATTCGATNATGGCNGAATTTGGATTGCCTTTCGAATTTCAAGAAGCCATAGAAAAGGAAGCCAATCGGATAGATGACCACATCACNAGAGAAGAAGTCAAAAAACGCANNGATTTTAGAGAANTNACGACNTTCACGATAGATCCAGTTGATGCCAAGGACTTTGACGATGCGATATCGCTAGAAAAACTAGACANTGGAAACTATGAAATAGGCATTCACATAGCAGATGTGACGCACTATGTATTGCCAAAGACAGGTTTGGAAAAGGAGGCCTATGATAGGGCGACCTCTGTGTATTTGGTAGATCGAACGATCCCCATGTTACCAGAAAGACTGTCGAATGGCGTTTGTTCATTACGCCCTAATGAAGATAAATGCACCTTTTCAGCTGTATTTGAAATAGATGAAAAAGGGAAAGTACATAAAGAATGGTTTGGGAGAACGTTGATTCATTCGGATAGGCGATTTAGCTATGAAGAGGCACAGGAGCGGATCGAGTCGAAAGAGGGAGATTTGGCTGAGGAAATAAACATCCTAAATGGCATTGCTTACAAACTCAAGGATCAGCGTTTTGCGAAGGGCGCCATCAATTTTGAAACAACAGAGGTGCGATTCCGATTGGCTGAAGACGGCAAGCCACTAGAAGTAATACCGAAAGAGCGTGTTGATGCACATAAGTTGGTGGAAGAGTTCATGTTACTGGCCAATCGACAAGTGGCTACCTATATTTTCAAAATGAAATCTGGCAAAGACAAAAACACTTTTGTCTATAGAACACACGACAATCCTGATCCAGAAAAAATTAGTGCATTGTCTCAGTTTGCTAGTAAGTTTGGACATCCGCTCAACCCAAATGACGACAATGTCTCTAAATCTATCAATCACTTGATTGAAGAGATTGAAGGTACACCAGAGCAGAATGTATTGCAGACATTGGCGATCAGATCGATGTCAAAAGCTAAGTACACGACCGAACCAAATGGTCATTTTGGATTGGCATTTGATCACTATTCTCACTTCACTTCACCGATCAGGAGATATCCAGATATGATGGTGCACAGACTACTTCAGCACTATCTAGATGGAGGCAAGTCAGCTGATAAGGATGATTATGAGGAGAAATGCATGCATTCATCTGAAAGAGAAAAGCGTGCGGCCACCGCAGAGCGTGCTTCTATCAAATACAAACAAGTAGAATTCATGCAGATGGCTGAGGACAAGGTCTATGAAGGAGTAATCTCCGGGGTGACCGAGTGGGGCATATTTGTAGAGATCACAGAGACCAAGTGCGAAGGAATGGTCAGAATGGTCGATATGAAAGATGACTACTACGAATTTGATGAGGACAACTACCGCGTAATCGGCAAGAGCAATAAGAGAATGTTTACACTTGGCGACACGGTACATGTAAGAGTGAAGCACACCGACATCGACCGCAGGACAATTGATTTGGCTTTTGAGCCAGGAGAATAAATCAGTCATAGGCATTAAATTGAGATGGTTAAAATTTCAACTTTACACCCATTTATAGGTGCAGCTCCAAATAATCTAAGATTCTTAAAACTAGAACTTCTTTTAAATCGTTAGAATTTAGTATATATTTCATCTAAATTTGCAGCCAATTAAGAAATACATGTCTGATACAGCTCAAAATATTACTCTTGAATCATCAAATAAACTTGATCAATGGTTTGAATCTATGATTGGATCCATAAAGGTTGATCATTTGCAGCTCCAAACTAAAACTGCAACGGATGACAAAACAAGAATGTATAATAATATTATTGAAGGGAGACATTCTGAAATGTTCTCTGACATGAGAAATATTAGTTCACAGTTTTTTATTGAGGATCTGGTAAAGGAATATTTAACGGAACTTAATGAAAGAAAAGTTATTACTCACAATCTTGCTTTTGAATTAAGTGACGCTAAAGTATTAGTTTGGGCTGAAATAGAAAATTTTGATGAATCTTCGGAAGATGGACTAATTTTAGCTGAGGCTAAAACGAATGCACTTTTTTCAAAATATGGATTCCATATTTCATCAACAATAATCGAAAAAGGCGACAATTTGACTGTTCCCCCGCACTACCTGTCTATCAATAAGTAATTTGTGGCATCATTTACAGAGCATATTAGTCAAGCTAAGGGTAATCTTGGCTTTTTAAACTTAGTCAATGGTAAAATCAATTCTAATTGGGACTGGCAGGTAACAATAAGTTTTTATATCGCAGTGCACTTAGTAAATGCACATATTGCTAAAAAGTCCAATCAGCACTATCGCTCGCATGAGTTAGTTAATAATGCGATAAATCCATTTTTACCATTATCAACAGCTAAATTCACCGAGGAATTATACACTTCTTATATGAAGCTGCAAAACCTTTCTAGAAGAGCTAGGTATTTATGCCATGATGATCCCAAAAATAGAGAAAACAAAGCTTTTCTTACTTATGACAAACATTTTTCGAAATCAATTATCCACTTAGACAAATTACTTGAGTTTATGTCTGTCGAATATTCTGTCAATTTTACAATCATAGGGATAGAATGCATAGAACTCAGAAACAAAAGATTGCTTCATTTCAAGACGAAGTAAATACTTGCTGAAATATTAAAGAACGAAGAGTTTAGCATTAGATAATGTTCTTTTGAACTCTATTGGTTCGCTTGACAAGACAACTGTTTTTATAAGATTAATTTATAAATCTACCACCAATCTTGTCCACGCAACTATTTCCGCATAATTTCACGGCTCACTAGCAGAACGGATGGCAATAGATATAAAGAAGCTTAGCGCACTTATTGAAAAAGAAATCAACAAGCTTTCTTTGGGAGATACTCCCAAGCAATTATATGATCCGCTATATTATATTTTGTCATTGGGAGGCAAGCGGATTCGTCCATTGTTGACATTGCTAAGTTACTCCCTGTACAAAGAGGACGCTGAGAAGATTATTCATCCTGCGCTTGCTGTGGAAGTATTTCACAACTTTACGCTTATGCATGATGATATCATGGACAAGGCGCCTTTGAGAAGAGGGCAAGCTACAGTGCATGAGAAGTGGAACACCAATATAGCCATACTCTCAGGAGATGTGATGATGATCAAGGCATACGACCTGCTCTTTGGCCTTGACGAAAGCAAGTTCAAGCAGGTCATGGCGATGTTCAATGAATGTGCAAGGTTGGTTTGTGAAGGGCAGCAAATGGATATGGATTTTGAAACACAGGATGTAGTTTCAGAGACAGCATACCTCCATATGATCAAATTAAAGACTGCGGTGTTGCTTGGCTTTAGTTTGAAACTTGGAGCATATTTAGCTGATGCATCTGATGATGATTGCCAGGCCTTAGATGCTTTCGGGATTGCTATAGGAATTGGATTTCAACTTAAAGATGACCTACTGGACGTATATGGTGATCAGGAAGCGGTGGGCAAACAAGTTGGTGGAGATATTATTTCCAATAAGAAAACCTATTTACTTATCAAGGCACTAGCACTAGCCAATCCAAAGCAAAAAGAACAATTGGATTTTTGGTTGTCAGAAAAGACCCACGATCCGCAAGAAAAAGTAAAAGCGGTTACAGCTATCTATGATGAGCTACAGATCAAGCAGCGGACAGAGCAAGAAATGAATAAGCAGTACAATCAGGCATTCGCAAGTTTGCATAAGGTAAGTGCCTCGGAGGAGCATGTAGAAGTGCTGGAGCAGTTTTCAAAAAACTTAATTAACAGAGATAAATAATGTCACTAACACTCATACTTGTCCTTGTTACTTCTGGGCTGAGCATTTTTGCCTGGAACAATCACTCGCTGCTCTCCAAGTGGATTTTTAATCCATACACGGTACATCACAACAGAGAATATCATCGATTTGTCACTTCGGGAATGATCCATGCCAACTGGACACACCTATTATTCAATATGTTTGTGTTGTACATGTTTGGCAAGCAGGTTGAGGAAATATTTGTTTATGTATATGGAGATCTTGGATTGGTAATTTTCGGATTGTTGTATATCCTTGGCATCGTTGTGTCGGATATTCCGACATTTCTCAAAAACAAAGACAATCCGCACTATAATGCATTGGGAGCGTCAGGAGGAACAGCCTCCATATTGTTTAGTTACATTCTTTTTGATCCGGCACAAGACTTATGTCTATATGGGTTGCTTTGCTTTCCTGGGATTCTTTGGGGAGTGCTATATATCATCTACTCGATCTATATGGGCAAGCGGCAAGCGGACAATATCAATCATGATGCCCACTTATGGGGAAGCCTGTTTGGAGTGGCTTTTACAATACTGGTTTATCCACAGGTGATCTTCGTCTTTATTGAAGGACTCAAGAATTTTAGCTTATTTTAGTTAGACAACTATACTAGAGCTTGAATCTTTATTTGATCACAATAAAACTTCATTCTGGTATGATCGGAATCCAATAACTGTATTTTATCAATGTAGTCTAGCTTATGGTTGTAGAAGACTTCTACATAATAACCATTGAGCAAAAACAGATTGATTTTGTGTTTGTAGTATCGAATAGAAGTGACACAAACACCCTCTTCATAGAGAATCTTGATTTTCTCTCGAATAGTTTTGGTGATGAAGAAGGACGAGACCATGCCTTGAACATACTGTTTTTATTTGAAAAATGAAAATTGATAAAAACGTCATTGATCTACACAAATTAACCATATTTAGGATTTGGTAAACTTCAACCATCTCATACTGAGATGATAAAGCTCCATTGAGCTCATATATTTTGACATGACCAATCATCAATATAATATTGCATATTGCAAAAAGACACTTGCCCACTTCAAGATCAGTTTAGTATATTCAGCGTCAAACTTGAGCACCTATGATTGACATCAACACCCTAGAAGAATACCACAAAACGTATAAGAAAAGCATCGAACAACCCGAGGAGTTTTGGGCCAACATCGCTAAGGGTTTCAAATGGCATAAGCCTTGGGACAATGTACTGGACTGGGATTTTGATGCTCCGTCCCTGAAGTGGTTTGAAGACGGGCAGCTGAACATCACAGAAAACTGTATTGATAGACATCTTCCGGCACGTGCCAATCAGACGGCTATTATTTGGGAAGCCAATGACCCCAATGAAGCACACGAGCACATCACCTATCAGCAGCTTCATGACAGAGTCTGCCTGTTGGCCAATGTGCTGAAGTATCGAGGAGTTGGCAAAGGTGATCGCGTGTGCATCTATCTTCCAATGGTGCCAGAGTTGGCCTATGCCGTTTTGGCGTGTGCTAGAATTGGTGCGGTTCACTCTGTAGTATTTGCTGGCTTTTCTGCCAACGCACTGGCAGAACGCATCAAGGATGCAACATGTAAAATGATATTGACTTCTGATGGAAGCTATCGAGGAGCAAAGGATATTGATCTGAAAGGAATAGTGGATGAAGCACTTGAAACATGTGATTCTGTCGAACATACACTTGTGTTGAAAAGAATCAATTCAGAAATCAATTTTGTGGAAGGACGTGATCTATGGTGGGACGAAGAGGTCAGTAGAGCAGATAGCAATTGCCCAGCCGAAATAATGGATGCAGAAGACATGTTGTTCATTCTGTACACTTCAGGATCTACTGGTAAACCTAAAGGGATGGTTCACACCTGTGGAGGTTATATGGTTTACACCAATTACACCTTTCGAAATGCATTTCAGTACCAAGAAGGAGAGGTATATTGGTGTACGGCTGATATTGGCTGGATTACGGGGCACTCATATATCATCTATGGTCCTTTATCCGCTGGAGCTACGACTGTTATGTTTGAAGGTGTTCCATCTTATCCAGATATGGGAAGGTTTTGGGAAGTGGTCGCAAAACATAAAGTAAACATCTTTTATACCGCACCCACTGCCATTAGGGCATTGGAAAAGGCGGACTTGAGTTTTGTTGATAAGCATGATTTGTCCTCACTTAGAGTACTCCGAACTGTTGGTGAACCAATAAATGAAGAGGCATGGCACTGGTATGATGAGCATATTGAAAAAAAGAACTGTCCGATCATAGATACTTACTGGCAAACAGAAACAGGGGGATTTATGATTTCACCTCTTGCAGGAATCACTCCTACCAAACCGGCTTTTGCGACATTGCCACTTCCTGGTATACAGCCTTGTCTCATGGATGCTGATGGCAAAGAAATAACTGATAACAATACTGAGGGGAGATTAACGATTCAATTTCCCTGGCCATCAATGGCACGAACAATATATGGAGATCACAAAAGATTCAGAGACACCTATTTCTCTTCATTTGCTGGAAAATACTTCACCGGAGATGGAGCTAGACGAGACCTTGACGGACTCTACAGGATCACAGGAAGAGTAGATGATGTGATTATTGTCTCAGGGCACAATCTTGGAACTGCAGAAATAGAAAGTGCGATAGATGAACATAAAAACGTGTGTGAGACAGCTGTAGTAGGGTATCCACATGACATTAAAGGTCAGAGTGTTTATGCCTACGTGATTTGCTATCACACACCTGCGGATGAAGATCAGCTTAGAAAGGAGATTGTTGATTTGGTCAATCAGGGCATAGGCCCCATTGCCAAGCCAGAGAAAATTCAATTTGTTACGGGGCTTCCCAAAACCAGATCAGGCAAAATAATGCGGAGGCTATTGCGAAAAATTGCTGCGGGAGAAACAAGCCAATTGGGTGATATTTCTACACTGCTCGATCCGGGAGTTGTAGATGAAATCATCAGTGAAGCATTGTGATATGAGGCAATAATTTTCTTTACTAACCAAAGAATAGTACCACGGAAGGTTAAACATGTAATAATTTTAGATAATTCATTTTTGAAGTTTTTTGGAGTTAAATTGTTATCCTGTTTTTGAAACAGAGATCAAACAATCAGAACGTATGATGAAAACTGTCGTGGTAGATGACGAGAAAAAAGGAAGAGAATTACTCGTCAAAGTTCTCCAAAATTATTGTAGTGATATAGAAGTAGTAGGTCAGGCCGAAACGGCAAACCAAGCCTACGAAGTTATAAGTGCAACAAAGCCTGATTTGGTATTTTTGGATATAGAAATGCCCAACGGTACAGGTTTTGACTTGCTCAAAATGTTTCCTGAGGTTTGGTTCAACATTGTATTTACCACAGCTTATGATCATTATGCCATCAAGGCGATCAAGTACTCAGCCATAGATTATTTGCTAAAACCGATAGATATAGATGAACTGCAAGAAGCTGTCGCCAAGGTAAAAGACAAGGCCAAGGAAGAATCCAAGGGTCAACACCAGAATATTGACATCCTTTTGTCTGCATTGACCAATTCTACTCAGGTAAAAAAAATAGCCATACCTGATCAGGAGGGAGTATCAATTGTGGAGATCGGTGACATTGTCAAATGTCAGGCTAACAGCAACTATACACTGATCTATTTAAAGGATGGCAGGAACATCGTGTCCACCAAGACACTTAAAGAATATAATAATTTGTTAGATGACGGGACTTTTATGCGGGTTCACAATTCTTTCCTAATCAACATCAATCACATTAAAAAATACATTAAGGGTGATGGCGGACAAGTGGTTATGTCTGATGATAGCATTGTTGAGGTGTCCAGAAGAAGGAAAAATGACTTGCTCGAAGTGCTGACACACTAATTTTCTAGTGGGATAAATATTTCTATTCTAGTACCCTTTTTGCCTAGGCCTTCTTCCTCAAGATCTACGATATTGATATTCATCTTGTGGCTGCGCTGCATGTTGAGAATCTCCAGTCGATCCCCGGTGATTTGCATACCAGATGAAATGTGGTCACTAGAAGCTTTATTTTTCTTAGCTGTATTGATACCCACACCATTGTCCTCTATAGCACACGTGATCACGTCATTTTCCAACTTCAAGTCTAAGGTGATTCTCCCACTATGAGAACTCGGAATGATACCATGTCTTATGGCGTTTTCGACAAAGGGCTGAATGAGCATTGGAGGGATCATACAGTCATACACATCAATGGCTTCATCAATATTGATTTCATAATCAAACTTGTATTCTGTACGCAATATTTCCAAATCCATATAGAGTTCAAGTGATTCTAGTTCATCAGAGATAGGTACCGCTGATGATTTCGAATTTTCGAGAATCATGCGCATAAGCTTGGCAAATTTTGACAGGTGTCTGGAAGCCACCAAGGGCTCATTGTCTTGAATATAAAACTGAATCGAATTGAGCACATTGAAAATGAAGTGTGGATTGATCTGGGCGCGGAGGGCCTTTCTTTCCGATTCTATCATCCTTCTCTCTATATTTACCATCTCACTTTGTGCAACAGCCACGCGTCTCATATTGCGGAGGCGATAGTTTAAAAATCCCCAAATTAGCATAACAAATAGCATAGTTACAAGTGCTATGAACCACCACCGCTGCCAAAATGGAGAGGCTATTTTGAAAGAAAAGTTGGCTGGCAATGGACTCCATATCCCGGCTTCGTTGGTGGCACGAACCACAAAATTATAATCTCCAGGAGGAAGGTTAGTATAGTTCGCATCCCGTTTAGTAGTCACCGGTGACCAATCTTTATCAAATCCCTCAAGCTTCCATTGATATTTTATTTTTTCAGGAATTTTCATGTTGATCCCCACAAAGTCAAAAGTCAACTGGTTCTGATTACTTTTCAGTTCTAGATTCAAAGGAAGATTGAACCAAGGAGTCTTTTGATCACTAAAGTTAGCCCAATTGACTTCATCAAAGAACAACTTCACTTTTGAAATGTGAACGCTCGTACTATGGGGTGATTCGATGGTGCTTCCAGGATTCACTTTGGTGGCGCCATTTATGGTGCCAAACCATAAATTACCTTCGCTGTCTTTTAGACTACTTGCTTCATTGGTTTCGATGCTTGTAAACCCCTCTTGTTCGCCATAAGTTATAACGTCAACAATATCATAGTTTCTGTCAAATTGAATTTTATCGACCCCCTTTGTTCCTCCAATCCATATTTTGCCCTGGTCATCTATCAACACACTATTTACTGTATTAGAAGACAATCCATCTTCTTCTGTAAAATTCTTTACCTCATCATTGATGATCAGAGCCAATCCATTATCTGTCCCAAACCAAAGGGCACCGAATTCATCGACTTTTGAACTCATGATATAATTTGATCCTAAACCAGTATTGACATCAAAATTTTTGAATTGCTTTCCATCAAATTTGAATACCCCATCGTTACCAGTTCCCAGCCAGATATTCCCTTTTAGGTCTTTGGTGATCGTATGAACTGGGCTATCCGAGAAACCGTTGGATTTTGAGTAATGTGTGGATGAGGTGCGATTTTCACCGACACCAATTTCGAAGGATGTATTGTTTCCAGTTGTTGAATTGCGCCAATACTTGGCGGGTTTATTTATAGAATTTTCAAGGTCTTTTTCCCTTACAACACCATTGCTCGTACCTACCCAGATACTGCCATCATCATCTTCAAAGAGAGACCATATTTCGATATCATCGTATTTTGGGTGCTTGATAAAACGTTTCCCATCAAATTTGTTGAGACCGTTCATTGTGCCTACCCAGACTGTTCCTTGTTTAGTTTCAAGCAAGGCAAAAATGTTGTCACCGGATAGCCCGTGATTCTTGTTGTAGTTAAGAAATTTTCCCTCCTTCGTATTGTATTGACTGACACCACCACCGTATGTGCCTATCCAGATGTTTTTATCTCGATCCTCCATCATGGGGAATACCATGTCATGTGACAGCCCTTCTGACTTTCCGAAGTGAATGAAAGTATCACCAATGTGTTTATTGACACCACCACCAACTGTTCCGAGCCACAATACCCCGTTGCTTCCTTTGGTAATGCTCAAAACAGCATTCGAGTTGAGCCCATTTTTATCTGTGATATGTATGAAATCATCATTATCATACACAAAAACCCCACCCCCCAATGTAGCAACCCATATTTTCCCCATCTTATCTTCGGTTATTTCCTCTATATAATTGTTTTCTGGTCCTCCTTCCTGAATAAAATGTTTATGGGTTTCATTGGAGATTCTTCCCAATCCTCTGGGCGTTCCTACCCATATGTCGCCTCGACTATCTTGTGTCATTGACTTGATGTATCGATGAATCAAGCCATCTTCCACCGTCACAGAATCGATCACTCCATCGGTATAGGTGGTGATTCCTCTGGGCGTTCCTATCCAGATGCTATTGGTGTTGGTTTTCATCAAAGAGAGTACATAGTTGTTAGTCAGCTGCTGATTTTTGTCAAACGCGTAAAGACTGTCACCCTCCATGATATTGAGGCCTTCTGTAGTCCCTATCAACAGCCTGTTTTGATCATCGCTGATCATAGAGGTTATGGAGTTAGAAAGCAACCCTTCTTCTACTCCATACTTTGTAAATTTGCTTCCATCATATTTGACAATGCCATCATTCTCTGTTCCTATCCACAATATTCCATTGTGATCGCTAAATAGTGTTTTTACCCGATTGCTGGGAAGTCCGTCTTTGTTTGTGAAGTTCTGAAAAGTCACACCATCAAAGCGACTAATACCGCCATCATAAGTGCCGAACCAAATGAAGCCATTCTGATCTTCACAGATGGAGGAGACAACGGAGTGCACCAAGCCGTCAGGAACATTATACACTTTGAAGTTGTACCGCTGTGCGCTGCTTATGGTAGAAAGAGATATGAGCAAGAGGCTCACAATTATGTATCGAACCATACTGATTTTGAGGTGCTTAAAAAATTTTGGGATAAGATACAGAATGAAATTGGTTATTTAAAACAAGGAATTTGGTTGTACCACGAATTTTGATTAGATCAAATTTAAAGCCAAGCCTCACGCAAAGGTCGCAAAAAAACTAGCGAACTTTGCGATTCCATTGCGTTCTTTGCGCTTAAATCTAGTGTTCTTTAAGCAGATAGACTTTCTAATATATAATCTGGGTTAAACCATCCTTCCCATTCTATTGTTATAACACAATTCAGTATTTTTACAGCATACCAAAATACAAAGCCATCAAAAAATTTGATATTCCCGCATACTACCGATCATCTATTACAGGAAAGGTAAAGGCATCACGACAAATACTCGACCCTAGAAAAAAGGACTTTGCACCCACCGAACTAGACTTTGGTTCTGTGAAGTTTTTTATAGCCAGACACTTTGGATTTTGCTATGGCGTGGAAAATGCCATAGAAATAAGTTACCGTGCCCTTGAAGAAAACCCAAATAAAAATGTGTATCTCTTGAGCCAGATGATTCACAACCAGGCGGTCAATGAGGATTTGATCAAGAGAGGCATTAAGTTTATCATGGACACCGATGGAACACAATTCATCCAGTGGGAGGAACTCAATAAGGAAGATGTAGTGATCATTCCTGCTTTCGGTACGACCAGAGAAATTGAGAAAATACTCAATGATATTGGGATAGAAATACAACAATACAATACGACCTGTCCATTTGTCGAGCGCGTCTGGAAGCGCAGTGAGAAACTTGGTCAATCAGGACACACCATCATTATTCATGGCAAGCACAATCATGAGGAGACGCGAGCCACCTTTTCGCACAGCCATGCCAATGCACCCTCAATAGTGCTTAGAGATATTGAGGAGGCAGAAGATCTAGCTGCTTATGTAAACGGAGAGAAATCCCAAGAAGCATTTGTCGAGCAATTCGAAGGAAGATTTTCGGAAGGTTTTGATGTGCTAAAAGACTTGAAAAAAGTGGGAGTAGTGAACCAAACAACCATGCTGGCTACAGAAACGCAGGAAATAGCAGACCATATCAAAAGCATCATCACGACCAAATATGGAGAAGAAAACTACAAAGAGCACTTTGCAGACACCAGAGATACCTTGTGCTATGCGACCAATGACAACCAAGATGCGACCTACCAGCTTTTGGAGCAAGATGCTGACCTGGCAATAGTGGTAGGAGGATATAATAGCTCCAACACTTCGCATATCGTGGAACTCTGCGAGCGCAAATTCCCTACATACTTTATCAATTCTGAAGCCTCAATAAAGTCTGCTGCTGAAATTGAACATTACAACTACCCCAAACAGGAACTTGAGACTACTGCGAACTTTTTATCAAACAATACACCCACAAAAATCGTATTGACCAGCGGAGCATCCTGCCCTGATACCTTGGTTGATCAAGTGATGTTGAAGCTGTTGAGCTATTTCGAAAACACCAAATCAGTAGAAGAAGTCTTACAAAAATTTGAATAGAATATGAAACGCTTGCAATGCTGATGTCAAGATTCTATCGAAAGGACACTTAACTTAACACTAGATGGTAAATCTCTTGACGAATACTGGAACAATGCACCTTGACTACCTAAAACAACGCAGATATGACTCCTTCACTGGATGGTAAAAAAATGAATGCAGTCGAGACCGCACCTAACGGAGTGGTAAACCAAGAGACCATTTTTCATTTCAAAGAATCAGAAGGAGTGATCACTGCAGAATATGCAGGAGGACAAGTGAAGCATGGATACCTTGTGGGTAAAATCATCGAAGGGAAGCTCGCTTTTCAATACACTCAACTTCACGAAGATGGCGAAATGGATGGTGGTCATTCGGTCTGCGACATAGAGACATTGGCTGATGGAAGAGTACGGCTAGTTGAGCACTTTGTATGGGATGATGGTGTTGGCACCAATGTCATCGAGGAGCTCCCATAGCTTTTGCTGTTGTAAGTCTGAAATAAAATAACCACATTTGAAATACTATCGCCATTCAAGGCTTTGATTGATTTTTATGAAAATGATTACCATAGCATCCCCCTGTCTCTAAACTGCGCAGCGCATTTTCAGACACCTGTCGATATTTGAATCCACTACATCCCTGTAGTGCAATGGTCATTTTTCAATATTTCAATCAAATACAATGATAAAATCAATACAAAAATATTTGCAATACTTTTTGGTGGCGGTCAAAGGCACTGAGAAGAATTTCACTTCGGGCAGTATCAATAAAGCGATCTTTATGTTGTCTATTCCGATGATACTGGAAATGGTTATGGAATCGATCTTTGCTGTAGTGGATATCTACTTCGTTGGCAAAATAAGCGTCAATGCAGTTGCCACTGTTGCGCTGACCGAATCAGTCATCATGATCATCTATGCGATCGCCATGGGGCTGAGCATGGCTGCCACAGCTATGGTGGCACGAAGAGTCGGAGAGAAAAAACCAGAAGAAGCCTCCAGAGCTGCTGTTCAAGCCATTATTTTGGCAGGAGGAATTGCGGTTGTCTTTGCACTTGTTGGGATGTTTTTCCCAAAGGAAATACTTTCGATTATGGGCGGACAATCTGATCTGGTAGAGGAGGGATATCGCTATACCATGATTATGATTGGTGGAAATCTTTCTGTGATGCTGCTATTTGTGATCAATGCAATATTCAGAGGAGCTGGCGATGCGTCTATCTCCATGCGTTCTTTGATACTCGCTAACTCTATCAACATTGTGCTTGATCCCTTGTTCCTATTTGGACTGGGTCAATGGGATGGTTTTGGGTTAGAAGGAGCAGCAATTGCCACAACTACAGGCAGAGGAATAGGCGTCCTGTTCCAACTATATGTGCTCTTTAGAGGCAGTTCTATGATCAAAGTGGCGTGGAGTAATTTCAAGGTCAAGCTTGAGATCATCCTCAGTTTGATAAAATTATCGCTGGGTGGTATCGGTCAGATGATGATCGGGACATTAAGCTGGTTGTTTTTGGTGAGAATCAGTGCAGAGTTTGGCTCAGATGTGTTGGCAGGATATGCCATCGCATTTCGCATCATCATGTTTACCATTTTACCATCTTGGGGACTTGCCAATGCGGCCGCTACACTGGTGGGACAGAACTTAGGAGCTGGAGAGCCAGATCGAGCGGAGAAGTCCGTCTGGCAAAGTGCATTTTTCAATGTGATATTTCTTGGGGTAGTAGCGGTGGTATTTTTCTCTTTTGCAGAATATTTTGTATCCCTTTTCACGCAAAAACCATCTGTTATTGAAGTAGGAGCGATTGCACTGCGATATATCAGCTTTGGCTATGTGTTTTTTGCTTACGGCATGGTGATCGGGCAGTCATTCAACGGTGCGGGAGATACCAAAACCCCAACAGTGATGAATTTCTTTTGTTTTTGGCTGTTCGAGGTGCCATTGGCATATGTGTTGGCAGTCAATTTGGAATTCGGCCCTAAGGGAATATTTGCAGCAATAGCCATAGCATCATCACTCTGGGCTGTTGTGAGCATCATTATTTTCCGAAAGGGAAAGTGGAAGACCGTGAAGATTTAGGGTTTATTGTCTGGAACATTTTAATAAATAAAAGATCTGGCTATATTTACCCTATTATTAAAAAAAAGAAAATCATGGCATCAATATTCGTAGTAGGCTTCCTATTTATTCTGGCAATCGTTTCTCCATTTATTTTCCCAAATAAAATGGTAAGCGACAATGAACACGATTTGAAACACTAAGAGTTTTCTAAATATAAATACAAAAGGAGTGCTTCGCACTCCTTTTTTTGCCCGATTTATTCCCGCCTGCCATGCCGGACATCGCTTTCGCGTAGCTCCAAACTATGAAATACAATACTTAATAGCTCTGCCTTCCCTCACTTGTTGTGGGATCCCCCGACTACAGAGTGCCGAAAGAGCGACCAAGAAAAACCGATAGATAAAAGTGCTACTTAAATTGGATTGCAATCCTCCAAATGTTGTAAGTATTTATCAGGAGACCCCGGAACGAGTCCAGGGAAGGTGCTAGTTTTAGGGAGGAGGTTTAAAAAAGTGATGCACTACTTTGCAGAAGTACGCTATCGCATATCTCTTAACTATGAAATACAATACTTAATAGCCCTGCCTTCCCGCACTTGTTGCGGGATCCCCCGACTACGAAGTGAAAATTTAAGAAGTAAAGAAACCCTAGATCCAAAGTGCTTTCAAATTAGTGTATCGGTCTGCTGCGCTTGTTGGAATCTACTAGGAGACCCCGGAACGGGTCCGGGGAAGGTGCTAATTTTAGAGAGGAGGTTTAAAAAAGTGATGCACTACTTTGCAGAAGTACGCTATCGCATATCTCTAAACTATGAAATACAATACTTAATAGCTCTGCCTTCCCGCACTTGTTGCGGGATCCCCAGACTACGAAGTGAAAATTTAAGAAGTGAAGAAACCTAAGACCCAAAGTGCTTTCAAATTAGTGTATCGGTCTGCTGCGCTTGTTGGAATCTACTAGGAGACCCTAGAACGAGTCCGGGGAAGGTGCTAGTTTTAGGGAGGAGGTTTAAAAAAGTGATGCACTACTTTGCAGAAGTACGCTATCGCATATCTCTAAACTATGACATACAATACTTAATAGCTATGCTTTCCCGCACTTGTTGCGGGATCCCCCGACTACGGAGTGAAAAACTAAGGAACTGTCCATAAATAAGTCAGTGGAATTGGCGAATTTATTTTTTTCTACTGTCATCCGAGTAAATTTTAAAAGGAACAAAAA
>JGI24005J15628_10000811_pt1 | contig 17228 bp, 23 predicted proteins | sample LinPmetageLP40_FD_15628 | JGI IMG/M metagenome (IMG submission 15628)
TCTCTTTCTCCCTCTTTTAGTGCTTGTAATTGATAATAAGGAATTAGCTTTTCAATATCGTTTCCTGTAATCCTACCACCCTCTTCATAAGTTTGTCTCATCTGTTGCATATTGCGAGTAAATTCTAATATATCTTTCCTTGCGTTAGGGTCTGATAATACTTGTCCTGCTAACAACATACCTGCGTTTGCTTTTGCATATTCATCAGGTATAGAATAATAAATATCTTCTCCTAAAATTCTTTCATCTTCTCCATAATATCCCTTTAAATAAAGTGATGTAGAATAATTTTGACCATTAGCAAAAAGCATATCTTTTAATTGGTCAATAGTTTTAGAATCTCTTTTACCACTTTTTAATTTATCTAATAAATCCTTGTGTGATATATTATATCTTTCAGATTGAAATATATTTCCCTTTTTATAGTTTTCTTCTAAAAACCATACACCAACATCAACAATATCTGTGGAATTAGCCCAATCAACATCTTTTACCTCCCCACCTTTAGCCATAGAACCTTTGCTAATTTTAGATGCAAGTAGCTTTTTATCTGAAAGTAACTTACTAATTTCGGCTTTAGCTTTAGCATCTCCTTTGTCTGCTCTCATAAAAGTTTTAGAAAGCGAATCAAGGCTTTTAGCATTTAACGTACCATTTTTATATGCTTCGTGAGAAACTTCGTGTAGCTTTTCATATTTTTAGTCTTTAACTGTACTTCAACGGGAACTCCCTTGTACTCAACTATATAATGATATGCTCTGTAACCCGAATTTGGTGTTTTATAGAAATCATCTCTGTCTAACACTTTCCCTAATAAACCTCCATCTATTTTATCTCTAACTTGTTCAAGTTCTTTTTGGTTATCAACCGCAATAGTAGTTCCTATCATATCAGTTAAACCTCTTTTTGGGTCTAACATTCTTTTCTCTACTAACTTCTTTAATATAGAATATGGTGTTTTTGTTCTTGCATAAATATCTGCTCCTTCGGGTGCTTTTTCGTCAAGAGTTTCTACCGCATCATACATTATTTCGTCAAGTTCTGCTTTTACACCAAGTAGCTTGTCAAATGTTTTTCTCAATTCAACTTGCTCTACTTGACCCGATTTAGTTTCATCCAAAGGGTTTGCATCATCAATGTTTACAGTTCCATCGTTATCAAAATCTCCATAAACTGCTTTATACTTTGATTTGTCAAATTTAACTCCATCATTAACAATGCTTATTGTACGACCACCTTTAGCGTAGTATTCAGAATGAATATCTAATTTACTATTCATATCTCTTTTTAAAGAATCAATAGCACCGCCATCAGCTAAATATGGAGGTGTTTTACCTTTATATCTATACTGTCCTTTAGGTGCGGGTAAAGAGTTTACATCACTTCTATTATCTCTATACTCATAATATGTTTTACCATTTTTAGATACTCTTTTTCCTCTTGGTAATGCTTGTCTTTTTCCATCATTAGACAAAGTGGTTTTAATGGCTCTTTTCTTTCCACCGCCTTTTTTTGGATATTGAGATAGTGCTTTTTGAAATTCGGGTGCTTTCGTAAGTTTTTCTAACTCATTTAATGCTTCTTTCTTATCTGCTTTAAGTTTTGCTTCAACTTTGTCTTTTTCGTCTTTTATTTCTTTAGACAATTTGGCTTTAGCATCAGCCCAAGATAAACCCTCCTTTTTCATAAGATTACTCGCTTGTGTGGAAAATGGCAAAACTTTAGGAGTGGTTGATGTTTTAGCTTTAGGCTTTGCTTTAGGCTTTGCTTTAGGCTGTTGCTTTGCTTTTAGGTGTTGCTTTAGCTTTAGGTGTTGCTTTAGCTTTAGGTGTTGCTTTAGCTTTAGGTTTAGATTTAGGCTTTACCTCTTTTTTTACTGCTTCTCCTTTTTTACTTGAAAGTAGTTTTTCTAAAGCCTTTTCGCCTTTTAATCCCGCTTCTCTTTGTTTAGAATCTTCACTATTCTTTAGCTTGACAATTTTGTCAAATGCTTCAAGAAATTTTCCCGATAATTCTTCTCTTTTTATTTTTGCCATTTTACTATTTTTTAATTTTTTAATTTTGCACTTCTATTTTAGCTACTTCACAGTTTAATAAATCATTGAGTTCATCAACATCATCAACATCGAAAGCATCGTCTAATAAGTCATTCAAGGCACATATATCTGCATCTAAATTAACTTCTTCATCTTCAACTTCAACTTCAATTTCTTCATCCTCTACTTTAATGTTTTTAACTTCATCAATCAAATCATTTACTATTGACTTTATTAAATCCACTTGTTCTTTAGGTATATTATCTTCATCTAAATCATCTACCAATAATTTTAAATTTAAAATACCCGAAACCCTATATTCTTTGGGCATCATTGCAATTTTGACTAAATCATCTGAAATGTCTTTCAATATAGTATCATCTGTTTTCATTTCCATAACTATACAAATATTAAATTTCCGTTACCATCTAAATCAATCTCTAAAAATTCAGATTCAAACTGCATACGTTGTTTTAAATTATCAAATTGTAAAGCACAATTATCTACCGAACCATCTCTTTTAATACATCTTATAACCACTTCTGAACTAATACTATTATCATTTTCAACCCCATAAGAAATGAAATAAATATAAACATCATTAGGTGTCAAAGGATGATAGTACATATTGAAATTTTTATTTTTTCCTTCTTTAACACTATGCCTTTTCATAAAATCTAACATAGAGTTTATTTGTGGCTTTGTTATTTTTACATTACTTCTCATATTATAGTGAGTTTACTGATTCTTTTAAATTATATAATTTAGATTCAAAATCTTTATTTTTTTTCTCTGTTTGCTCTGATGTATCTGCATAAAAACCTCCGCTAACGGGTGAGTACTTTTCTTTTAAAATTGTTGTTACATAATCAAGTATTAATTCTTTTTTCTCTTTTGTTCTACTCGGCACTTCAAATAAACTTTTAAAACTCTCATCGTCTGTAAATCTTTTATTGATAGCTTTCACAAAACTCTGCATAGGTATCATTTCGATTGCTAAAAAATCCATATAATAATAAAAAATAAAAAATATTCTATGTAAGTTAGCAAATATCATATCTGAATCTACTACTGCACCACTTTGCATTGGCAAGTCTTGAGGAGATGGTACTGCAAATTGAAAATTTGGATTTACAACTTTAGAATTTACAAAAGGTTTATCTTTATTTTTTTCTGCCCAATTTTTATATCGTTGCATCATATCATTCATATAACTCGCCATATTATACCCTATATCTCTAAAACCACTATTTGTACTTTCTGTTGCGGGTGCTTGAATCCCCGTATTGCTTTCAAATATTTTAAAAAAAGCAAAAAAGTTATCCGCTTCACCATACTTTGCCAACAAATTAAAAACTCTATCAAAGGATTCTGTTGTTGATACATTATAATCTTTTACGGGTATTGATATTGTAGTTGATATTCCTCTATTTGAACCTAATCTCAATGCTGAAATTCTAACTTGAACCCCAAATTCTTCTAATGTTCCCGCTATTAAATAAAGTGGCAACAAAGACATTGCTCTTGTGCTATCTGGAGAGCCTAAAAGGTTTATTGGCATAAATAAATCAACATACTTTACGTTGTCCTCCTTTTTATTATATATTAAATAACTTTTTTTGTTAGAAGATGCGTATTTAAGTTTTGTTTTATCTTTACCATTAAATACTTTATCAGAATTTTTATAATAGGTAATATAAAGCCCATCTTTATTTGGTTTTAACTCACACTCATCGCTAAACTTTTCATAAACAGAAGTAGTTCCTTTTTGCCTTTTTTCACATTGATAAGCCTTTCCATCTTGTTTATAAACAAATATGCTTTTTTCTCTAAAAGAATTTTTTGTAACCTTATCTGAATCAACTACACCATCGGCAAAGTTTATAAATTTATTTATTGCACCGCCATTTTTAATTTCTTTAGATAACTTTTCAGAATAAAATTCAATAGGTCGATAAAGTCCTAAACTTGCTAAACCAAAATCAAACATACCTCTTTTATCTTGTGTTACTATAAGCCTATCGTTTGCATATAAACCACCTAATTGTATAAAAGATTTAATATTTTCTAATATGTTTTTACTTATTTCTTTTGTTTCTATATTGCTTCTATCTTCTTTATTTAGGTCTTTAATAAAAGTATCTGCATCAGCATATTTAGATTTAGATACCTTATCCAATGCTTTTTGTGTTGATTTTTTTTTATTTACTTCTTTTCTTGCTTCTTCTATTGTTTTAAAGCTATCTTCAATGGAATCAAATTGTTTAAATATCATTCCCTTTTCATACCATTCTTCATAACCTGAATATATAGCAGAATCAATTTTCCACGAAATTAGTTCATCCGAATAATTTTTAGGATTTGCCCTTTTTACTATATCAAATATGTTTTCTTGTAATAATGCCATTATTTATTCAAGATTTCCTCTACTTGTTTTAATTCTTCTGTTGTGTTTAACATATCCATTGCAAATTTATCTTTTTCTCTTACAATTAGTTTCCACGCATCATATTCAGACTTTTCCCTAAGTATATCAGATTGTTCTTTTGAAAATAAACTAAAAAATTCCTCCATAGAATCTATAATTGTTTTAACAGTAGTAGATTTTATTGTAGATAATCCTCCATCGTTTAAAACGGGTGTGAAAGAAATATCGGGATTTTGCATAAAATTCTTTTTATTTCCTTTGGCATCAGCTACTTGTCTATAAACATTATAGGTTTTCTGTAATGACTGCATTAACCTAATAGATACAAATGCTTTTGCAGTAAATCCTTCATCTCTAATTAATTTTCTTAATTTCGTTAGATAAATGAATATAAAAGCCCATCGTTCCATTAAAATACCGTTCCATTCAAACTTCTCATCTACAAATACTTCATAAGTTGAACCAACAAATCTATCTTGTAAAGATAAATCTTGTTTAAAGTTTGCTTCATATTCTGCATCTTTAGTGTTTAACAAACTATTACCCGTAGCCATAATAAAACATTCCCCTCTTTGAATAATATCTCCTTTAGCATTTTGTATAGTAGAAGCAACACCATCTTGATATTCTCCAACACTTGCTAAAACAGAGTTCAATATCCCCGCAGTATTAGGGTCAATCTTAGGTAATTCATCCAATAATAAAACACATCCTTTACCCATTGCACTTCCATCTTCATTTAAGTTTCCAAATGCTCTAATTACTTTTCCTTCTTGATAACCATCAATGGTTTGTCCTCCAATTAATTCAAGTGCCGATGTAAATTGATTACAGTTTACTACAATCAAATTCCAATCTAAAATCTTTTTTATAGTGTTTGCTGAAAATGTTTTTCCCGTTCCCGCACCACCATATAAATATGAATTATTACGAGCCAAAACATCACTCAATAGCTTTTGAATTATTGGTCTTGTTTCTACATCTGTTAAAGTTTTAGATAGAACTCTTGTACTTGAGCCTTGTCTAACTGTTATTGTAACCTTTGTAGGTTGGGCATTAAACAAACTTTTTACAGTATCATCAAGGTCTGATAAAGTTATTTTATCAGTTTCTATTTCATTACGAACAATTCTTCTAATTTCATCTTCATCTAAATCTCCACCTTGACTTTGTACTGATAATAATTGAGATAATTGTATCATTTTTTGTGCAACTTCATCTCCTTGAAATTCCTCTGCAACTTTTTGTTTTGCTAAATCTTTTATCATATTACCGACTTTGCTATCGTCTGTGTTGTCAATAATATCAACAAGTTGTTCTTTTTTAAGTGCCATTATTTGAATATTTTATTTAATGCGTTATTTATTCTTTTATCGTTATCAGTAGCAAATAATTGCTGATTACCTAAACCTATTTTTGCTAAACTCTTTTTTCTAAATTCTGTCTTAACCTTTTTTGTTCCAAGTTTTGATTCTAAAATTTTAATATCTGAATCTAATTTTAAATCGTCTTGATTCTTTCCTTGTTCCATAGCTTTATTGATATTATCTACCAATTTATCTATGTCAAATTCTTCTGTTGGGTTTTGACCAAAATCATCTTCTTCTCCTTCATCTCCTTCATCGCCTTCATCTCCTTCATCTCCTTTATCTCCTTCATCGCCTTCATCTCCTTCATCNCCTTCATCNCCNTCATCTCCTTCATCGCCCTCATCTCCTTCATCTCCTTCATCTTCATCATCTTCTTGAAAAGGGTCTTTTATGTTATCGGGTACATCTTCGGGTTCATCGGGTGGTGGTGGAGGATTTTCTCCTTCGGGTGGTGCTTGTGTCGGTGGACTAACCCTTAGTATTTGAACGTTATCATCATCGACATTAAAATATAATACATTATCTAATTTTCCACCATCTTCCATTTTTTTTAATCCAAATGGTTCATTGTCAAGACCATAATCAAAAGAATAACCTATTTCATTTACTTCTTTTAAAAATCTGTTAGTATCTTGATAATCCATATCTCCATCAGCATACCTTTGCTCATATCGTTCTACAATTTCAGCTAATTCTTTTGGTTGCTTTTCATAATCTTCAAACAAATCAATCTCTCCGCCATCTTCCATAATAACTTGACCATCTTTAATATTTAGATTGCCACTTTTCATTTTTTCAAATACACTATCCGTAATTTCTTGTAAACTTGGTTCTTTTCCTACACTATCAGAAATTTGTTGGTTCTTAATATCTTTAAGAATACGCATAGCTTCTTTTTTAGATAACTTAGATGTTGTAATATTTCTATCTGTTACATCTACCACCCGTGCATATTGTTTACCTATTTGAACTATATCTCCAATTATAGGCACTTCTTTAATCTTATTCGGTTCGGGTTGAGGTTCTTCGGGTTTATTTGGTTCTACTTGTGGCGGTTCTTCTTTTAATGATTCAAATATTTTATCTTCAAAAAATTCTATCGCATCTTTAAATGTTTCTGTAACTGTTTTGTTTTTTATTGGAAATTCTTGATAAATAACATATTTTCCATCTACTTCTTTAAAAACTTTAAACAAAGATTCTTTTCTTTGACTATCAGAATTTGAACCGCTAACAAATTTTGTTTCAATAATCATCTGACTTGTAGGGTGCGATAATCTTAAAATATAGTCATCTTTAGAAATTGGTATAATTTCTCTATTTAATCTTCCACTTTTATATACTAACATAACCGCCTTTTTTAAATCTTATATCATCAAACATATTTCCGTAAAAACTTTTTAATACCCCTACGCTTTTTACTTGATTTGGGTAAAATGTCAAGAACTCTTTGTCCTCAATAGACCCAATAACTTTTTCTGTTTTTTTATCATATTTTGGTATATCCCCCACTTGAAATATACAATCATATCCAAAATCTTTTAGTCTTTCAATCAACAACTCATCATTTCTTATATATTGCCAAGTGTTATTAATAGAGTTAATATCGTTGTCCATTTTTTCTAATAAAACATTATTGTATTCTAAATCAATACCATAAGCAACAAGAAGATAGTCTTTTATATTTTTATAAGAGCATTTCAGCCCAAGAGGTAATAAATCTATTGGATTTCTAACATTTAAAAATAAACTGTAAACAAAACCATCTGTTTTAAATCTTGTCGGCAACAAATCAGAAGTTCCGCTATAAAATTTTGCATACTCCATATTATCAGCAAAATAAGAAGCATTAAAATTTGTAGGAGTAAAAGCACCATAAGGTCGTCTTACACCGCTTCCCATAGCCCCTTTTCCTCTTACACCTCTGAATTTTGCAACTCCGTGATAATAAATTTTAGGCTCTTTAGTATCTTCATCAATCATAATAGAACATCCATTATAATTATTTGTATCATAAGCAACCTCCCAATCTCCAAACCAATTTTTAAACTCTTTTGTTCTTACGTTAAGATATGCACTCAATGGTAATCTACTCTTTTCTCCATTAGGTGTAGGCAATCCACAAGGCTTGTCTAATTTTAATACGGGAGATTGTGTTGATTGAGTAAAATAATAATTAAGCAAACCCTCTGATGTAAATAAATCGTTTGTATTTGCTAAAGTTTCATTTATTTCTATACCAACTCCCTCTATTTTATCTTGGATTTTTTTCATTTCTTTTAAAATCCTTTTACGTTGAATCAAATCTTTAGAACCTTGAAAGTTTGGCAATAATTCTTTAAGCATCATCAAATCTACTTTTAGTTTTGAATAGTCTTTTTCTACATTTAATTTCTCTTCTTGAAAAGGCTCTGAAAAACCTAAATCTTTCCAAATTCCCTTTTCTGCAATCTCATTCATTAAAGAAAAGTTCTTTTCATAATTAAAAACATTAGCTTCTAATAACTGTCTTTCTTTGCGTTCTTTTTTTTCTTTTTCTTTTTTAATATTTTCAGATTCATCTGATTTAGTTTTATTTTTTATAGCATTAGGAGTAGTGCCAAGAATAAAACTTGTTAAATTTAAACCAACATCAGATGGTAATTGGTTTTGTACTATTTGAAAAAAATTATTTATGTCTTTTTTAATGTCTTTTAATCCGAAATAATATCCCTTTTTCCATCCCCTAGGTTTTCTTTTCTTACCACTTATTTTAATACTACCTATCTCTATATTATTTGAATAAAATCTAAAAACATATTGACCATCATTTTTATCATCAAATAAGTTAATTAATTCTGTTATGCTAAATGTATCGGCTAAATGTATCGGTTTGAGGTAAAGCACTTCTTCAACTGTAACTTTGTCAATCGTATTTGTTCCTAACGGATAAAAAAGTTGCTCTACAACTTCGTCACTTAATTGTTGTGCTTTAGCCCTACCAAATTGTATGTAAAGNCTTTCATAAGGTACATCTGACTTTNTAATCATTACTTGTTTAGCCCCACTACCCGATTTTAAAGGAAATGCAAAAATATCATCAAGCATACCTATAACTTCTGTTGAACTTGTGCCTTTCACAAAACCTCCTACTTCAAAAGAATTGTCTTTGCCAAAATATTTTTCATTGTCTGTTCCGCATCTATGACAAACATACATATCATCTCCACCATCTTTTCTATCCCAAGACCAATCGCAAGACCCACATTCAATAGTACCACCTTTAGCATACACATCTCCAAAGCCATAGGTTGATTGTAAATCAGCCATTGCCTCATTTGGGTCTGTAACTATTGCAGTTGTAACTCCACCCAAAGCATAAGCTAAATCTTTTCCACACATTGTTTTTCCACCATACTCATACTCGGCATTGCAATCAAACTGTAAATCATTTGGAACTTGACCACCATCTGCAAATGAAACCCCACCACCACTTTCGTTTATTGCTGAAAGAATTTGTCGGTTAGTCATCATCTTTCCATTGAAACTTCTTTTTTTATTATCTGAAACTGCATCTCTTGTAATAACAACTTCTCCACCCTCCATTTCAAGAGGTTGCCCCGTAGATTTGTTTAACGCTTTAATTCCTCCGTTGCTATGTCTTTTACCTACTAACATACCACCCGCATCTCCCGAAGCGTGAACAATTTTATCTTTTATTTTACCATCGGGGTTAAAATCTGTTTCTCCACCTTTTTCAAACATTCCGTTTGCAATAGCATCTACTTCATCTATTCCATCGTGCATAACTGCTTGAGGAAATATTCTACCACCACTTTTATACCTATTGTTCATATTAATAGTTATTTTCTCGTTTTCTTTTTCAACTACAAAATCAGAAGGGCTTAATCTTTCATAGTAACCCTTATAGAAATCTGTTCTGTTAAAGTCATCGGTTGAGCCACCCATTTCAAACATATTTTTATCTATGTAAATTTCTTTATATGTAATTCCCTTTATTTTAGACAATCTTTCTTCTACATTACCACTAATTCCCTCTGAAACAAGTAATATGTAATTACCATTTTCATCTCTTTGTCCACTTGAATCTAATTCGTAAGCACCATCAACAAATCCTAATGAATATTCTTTATTAAATGAATTAAAAACTTTTTTGTATTGCCCAAAGTAACTTTGTTTATCAAAATCAGTCAAAACAACTCTTGTAATTAATTGCTTATTATCTAAACTGCCACCCATTTGCATTTTTAATTCTTTAGCATCTACTTTACTTGCTTTACCACCCATAACCGAAGAATAAACACGAGCCATAGCCCATTGCTCTTTTGATGTTACAGTTGGTCTTACAGATTGTGGATTGGTTTTATAAGCACCAATTCCTTTATTATATATTTGTTGAAGCCCTTTTTTGGAAACACCCGTTTGTTTTGAAACGTCTTTTAAAGAGTGAGATTCTCCTTTTGGATAACCGTATTTCTTATTGTATTTTTCTTTCCAAGTAGCCATAAAAAATATAAGTGAATTTCACAAATATAGGCATTTAATCGAAATATTAAAATTTATTTCTTAGAATAATATTTAATAATTTAATATAGGATTTAATGTTTTAACAAATAACACTTTTTCATCATTGTTATTTTCATTGTTTAACAGAGAAAACTCATCAAGCCAATCTTGTGCATCATCAAATGATATTTCCGTGTTTTTTAACATAATATCTAAGCTAACCCAATAGTCGTAAACAACTAATTTTGGAACGGTATTACTTACACCAATTATAGCGTTTTCAAATCCACTTGCAATGACAACATTTTCGTTTGAGTCTATTAAGTTTCGGTCATACAAACTATTAATCACTTCGCTTTTATGTTTAAATCTTTTTTCTTCGTTTATTTTTTTTCGCATTATTTGTTGCTTTTAACTCTTTTAAGCAATAATTGTAAATTACAGCATAAAATATATTATTTTTGTTTTTATTAATAATATTAACTTAAAAATATTAACTATGTTAGATATTAAAAGTACAGACTTTTTAGGTGGTGTAAACGTTCATAACGTAATCACTATCGGTCTTTTAGTTGCTTTAGTTTATAAAGCCTACAAATAAAAAATCTCTTTTAAGAGAAATAATTATTGTTTTTTTTTTGATTTAACCACCTTTTATAAAAAGAGTGGTTAGATTTTTTTTGTCTAATTTTAAAATTATTTAGCTAACAAAAAACCACCAAAAAAACCAACTCCCGCCCAAAAGGTGTTTTTCTGATAAAAAGGTCTATAAACTGTTATAATAACATTTTGCATTTGTATTGTTTCAGTATATGGGTTCTTATTTAACAACAATACTTCGGGGTTTGATTTTCCAAAAATATTTAATTTCTTATCTGCAATGTAAATAGAGTAATCGTTCTTAACTCTTAAACTATCTATTCCTATTCCTAATTGACTTGCGTAACCACTTAAAGAATACCACCCTTTTGGTTCTTGGTAATCAAAATAGTTTCTAAATTGTATTGGTTCGGTAGAAGATGAATCGACCACGACCCTATTATATGGGATAAAAACAGTATCAACCTTTGTTCTTGTAATAAGCCTAACTTTTGACTTAATTTTCTTTAAGTTTTTAATTTCAATTAAACCATTATCAATAGCTTGTTTTTGGGTAAGAATAATTTGATTTTGAGATGTAACCTTTTCCTTGTTCTTATTTAATTCGGTTTTAAATTTTTGATTTGTAATATCAAGGCTTTGAATATTCCTTAAAAGATTTTTATTCACTTTATCTCTTTCACAAGCATCCAACATTGATACAATCAATAATAATATAGCAAAGATTGACAACATTCTATACACTTTCATTTTTACTTTTTCTGTTAGCCAATTCATTTTTTAGATTTGTTTTTTTTCGTTGTTCTTTATAAACTTAGTTAATGAATTTATAAGAGTATCTGCTGAAAATAGCATCATTGTAGCAAATACCAATAGAACAACAAATATCCATAAGTTATGATTCTCTACCACAAATAAGTAAATAAAGGCTGAAACATAGCTTATAATCGCTAACAAAGTAGTTTTCCACTCTTTAATGTTTTTTAATTTTTCCATTCTGACATATATTTTAATGTTATCATTCCGTAATAATCCTCAAATGTTGTGTCTATATTGTAATGGCTTCTTGAAATTGTATTTAAAATAATTTTTGAATTTTCGGGTTCTTTTTTTGTATTACAAAGAACTATAAATTTTGGATTTAATCTAATAATTCTTGCTATATATAAACTCCAATTTTCAAATTTATGACTGCAATCAATTTGTATTAATTGATAATTACCTATATTAATTTTTTCTAAGTCTTTATTTACACATTTTAAATTTTCATATTGACTTAAATTGTCTGTTTCATTTTTGTTTTGAGAGTTTAAAATAATTTTACCATCTACATATTTAATAAAATTAGCAATATGACCAATTTCATAATTATTGGTAAATACGCTTGTAATATTATGTGAATTAATTAAATTCATTAAAAACATAGTGTGAGAATATAAATCACATTTATTTTTTTTAGTATAAGATATTATTTCGTCTATTTTATTCATATCATTAAAGTAATATTTTAAGGCATTAACAAATATAATAAAAAAAAAAGGCAGTCTTTCTACGACCACCCGTTCCAATTAAGCTACATTATTAAATTTTACCTTGTTTTTTTAATTTACATAACAACTTAAAAAGGGCTATTATGGTTAATAGTGTTATCATTATCTAATATTTCTCCCGTATCTGCATTAACAAAAAGTACTTCTGTTTGATTAGATGGGTTTTTTTCGAGTAAATCAACTCGGTCTATAATAGCTGATGTAGAATATCTTTCTACACCATCCTTGTTAGTATATTTTTTACTTGATAAGGTATAACCTATTCGTATTTTATCAAGTTTTTGAATCCCTAAACTTTTAAGTGATTCTATTGTTTGGCTAAAACCAATGAAACATATTGGATAAAACCTTTCACCTTTTTTCTTTCTGATAACTAATTCAACAACTTTAGGATTACTAAAATTAATATCAAAAACTTTTGCGTCTATTGTCATAAAGAATAATTGTTATTTGCTAAAATAATAAAATTAAATCATATTTACGTTTATATTCTTCAAAAATATTATAAATTCATCTTCATCATATTTTTTCAACCACTTCTTAACAACATAGTTACGAGCAGATGCTCTAATATTAGATTGTTGCTTTTCTCTAGCATTTGTTAAGTTTTTTGATGTGCCAAGCACAACATCTTTATATGCTGAATCCCTTTTTCCTTTTAAATTTTCTTTGTTACCGTAATCCATAGCTTCTTTCACCAATCCCTCTGAAAATAACATTAGATTGTTTTTTTTTATAAAATCATAAGTTACTCCTCCGTAGTCATAGAATTGTTCATCGTTTCTTTGCTGAAACATAGAGTATAAACTTGATTTAGTAATCTCTAACTTTTCATTTTTTGTAGGTTCTTTAGGTTCGTTTTCAACTTTAGATAATTGGTTTCTAATTTCATACATAACTTTACCCTTATATATTTTATAAGCCTTTAATATTTTAGATATGTATAGAGGTGTAAAGTTTTGATAATGTTCAACATCAATATCTAATTCCCCTTTTAAAGATAAATTTATTGCTTGATTAATATCAATAATATTTAATTCGTTAAAATTTTCTCTTATAAAATTTATATTCATAAAGAGTTCCTCTTGAGATAATTCCTCTCTAATTCCAATATAAAATCTCCATTTACCAACAATATCAATTAATGGTTTAAGTTCATCGTTAGAATTAAAATCTCTTATTTTTTTTAAAGATGTGTGTGCTTCAAAAATTTTTAACTTGTTACTTGTAAATTTAGCTTTCGCCAAACCAATCAACTTGTTTTGCTTTATCAACTGCTGATTGGGTTTTATTGAACCTTTCATTGATTTTCTTTTTATTGTTTTTTTCGTTTAAATATCCCTCCATTTTTTGACTGAATAATGTTTGTGGTCTTAAATAATCTTCCATTGAAGTATTAAGCCATTTTTCAGCTTTAATATCAATGACTTTTTTAAAGTGATTTTCATTGTAACCATCATTGATTCTACCATTAATAAATCTTATTGTTTGTTTATTTTTAATAGTAAATCTTTTATTAGTTTTTTCATTGAGATAATCAATTACTTTTTTAACTAAATCAATATTGTTATTCAATGGTTTTTTAATTGTTTTAGACTTGTTATTTCTTATAACTTTTATAATTAAGTTTTGTTGAGTTAATTCAATAGAAATTCCATTGGAATCATTATTAAAAAATTCTAATCCAAAACGTATTATCCTATAAAAAGTAGATTTATTGTAATTGAATTGTTTTTTAAGTTTTTTTAATTGAATAGTTGAGGTATTCCCATCATCAATTTGACCTAAAATATAAATCCACAATAATTGATACTCTATTGGTTTTTTATAAAGGTTATTTAAAAATAGTATTAGCATAAAATACTATTCTACAACATCATCAATTTTAACTCCTAAAGCGTTTGATAATATCTTAGCAGTATTAGTATGAAAATTAGTTAGCTTCCCATTTACGATTCTATTGATTCTATCCTTACCTATCTCATTGCCATTAGATTTAATTAATTCATATAAGTCAGTTTGAGTTAAACCCCTTTCAATAAGTATTTTTTGAATCTTTGTTACTTCAATTTCAATTTTTGCCATTTCTCTTGTTTTTAAATTAAGTAAAAGTGCGTTATGCAATGAATTAGCACAACGAACTAAAATTTTATTTTTATTGGTTATATTATTATTTTTCTTTTTCAAGGTTTACCATATCTGAAAGTTGAAAGAATTTAATTGATGATGTATATTTTCTAATATCATCAGCCATTTCCTTTTCACTATCCCAACCAATCCAATCTCCATCGGGTGTTGATTTAACAAAAATACAGTTACCAAGTATTTGATGAGTATATCCATCATTGTTTTTTATTTCTATTCCTCTTTCCCATTGACCAAAAGTACCTTCTTCATCAATTATTAAATGTAATTCGTGGTCATTTGATAAATTACCCAACCAAACTCTTTCAATCATTCGTGATTTACAGTTTACTAATTCATAAAGTCTTTCAAGACCGATATTTCCATTAGAGGAAACTTCTTTGAATTGTATTAAGTTTAATACAGATTCTTCCATTGTGTTTTCGGGTTGCACATCAACCATAGCTATTTGTGTCATTTTTTTATATTTAGTTTCTTGTCAAAGATACCTATTATCTTTAAGAATAAAAAGTTATTGGTAAATTATTAATTATATATTATTTAGTTCCACTAAAATTTAATTTAGTTCCACTTGAAGTTTTATATTGTTCCACTTGTTTTTTGTAAAGTATTGAAATACATATAATTAAGTACATATTTAGTTCCACTTAATTTTTTAATTTGTTCCACTAAAAATTAATTTAGTTCCAAATTAAGGTTTTTTAGATTTTTGCTCTTTCTCAAAATCAAGTAAGGTAGTAGTTACTCCGTAATTGTATCCTATTAAGAAACTTGAATGGTTTAAATCAATAGTAATAGATTTTCCTTTCCATACAATATCAATAGTATCTTTCATTTCTTTTAAACCTTTTTGAACAGATTTATATAATATATCTTGATATTCCTTAAATTCCTCTTGAGTATCTAATTTAATTGCTTTAGTGTATTCGTGTGCGTTCATAACTTATTGATGATATTTAATGTTTTCTTTTATTTACTTTTTAACTTTAGAATTTTATTCAAAATCTTTTTTCTTTTACTTTCTTTAGGTAGGCTATCAAGTTTTTGTTGTAGCTTTTGAATTGTTTTCTTTTTTGACATTATTACGAGTTTTTTTTATAAAGTAAAAGTATAATAAATTATTTACAAAAATAAATATTAAAAAGGTAGTTCTGATTTAATTTTATCAATTATATATTCTTGTTTATCTAATACTTTATTCTTTAAATCAATATGTTCAATTTCTCTATTTTCAAAACTTGCAAAGTAATTTTCAGCCATCCAAATTATATTAGGATTGATGCAGTCTTTCATTTCAGATAATAATTTTAATACTTCTTCCATACAATCTTCATCTGATTCAGCGAACATATCAAATTGTATTTGAAATCTATATCTTTTTTCTTCTTTACTCATAAAGTTTTTTTTTTAAAAAGTTTGATAGCATTTCAAACCTCTCATTATACGTTTTAATGGGGTTTCCTTTTAATTTGTTAGGAGGGTTAAATATTAACTCAAAGTCTATGTATTCATATTTAAAATCAACTGTATTGTGTCGTCTTACTAATTCAGCAAACACCTCGTTTAAAAGTTCTTCATCTGCTCCCATAACAAATACAATATCTAAATAAACTTCAAAATCAATAAATCCATCTGATTTCCAACACTCTTTTTTATCTTCTACAACTCTTTTAAGTTTGGAACTATTACACCTTACTAAATGTTTTCTATTCATTATTTTTCATCTATTTTTTTTATTTCATAAATAGGTAATTTAAAAGATGTTCTTTGGTTCATCATATCAAAAGTATATAGATGAATATATTTATCTGTAATCTTACTTACATTCATCCCTTGAAATGAGGAGCGTACGGTATAGGAATACTCACTTACTTTAATATCATAATTCCAACAATAAAACTCATAAGTCAAACCATTATACTTAAATTGAAAACTACTTCCTTCGTAAAGATTTTTTAATATTTTGTCTAATTCTGATTTATTCATCATTTAATTTTTCTAGTACTTCTTCTTCTATATTTTCTAAATCTTTATGATTTATAAAAGATATTATATTAACACCCTCAAATATTATTTCATCAATTTCTATTTCTGATGGTTCGGGTGGTTCACCCATTGGATTATTATGGGTAGAATAATATCCACTATGACCTCTCCAATAACTTCCTCTGACCTCTACATTATCTAAAGATTCTCCAAATACTATTGTAGTATTAAATGAATTAAATTTTGATTGCATATTTTTTAATCTTTAAATTTTAATTAAATAAACATTTGCTCTATCCTTGCGGGTAAAACTACTTTATAATTACATTCATCACAACACCTACCAATTTTAATAGGTTCAGCATTATGACCTTCACTCCAACCATTAGCTTGTACCTCTATTTTGTTTTTACATATTACACATTCCATACTGTTGTTTTATTAAGGGGGTTTCAACACCCCCGTTAGTTTTATTTTGTAATTCTATAAGTGTAGTTATTCAACAATTCAAGTTGATTTTTTAAACTTAGCTTATCCTTAGAGTTTATGTGTTCCAGATAATAATGATTTAGAAAATCTCTAATCACAACTCCTTGTTTNTCTGTCA
>JGI24005J15628_10000818_pt1 | contig 17120 bp, 38 predicted proteins | sample LinPmetageLP40_FD_15628 | JGI IMG/M metagenome (IMG submission 15628)
TGCATGCAAACAGCCTTACCGCTAAGACAGGGTAGGGCTTTTTTATAACTAGGATAAACAGGACGGAGGGAAGAGGAATCTAGGACAAATTGTGGAAAAGGAATACGGTTTTGAATGATCGTGGGTTGGGCGAAATTGCTTCAGAGTATGGAAAATGTTGTGGAATTTTTAGTCAAGATGTTTCAGGTCATTGCGACCTGTTTGACGTTAGTAAATTATCGTGGTCATTAGTAATTGATCAGATAATCATTTGATTGATGTGCGTTTGAGTGGGGTTATTGCTAGTTTGAGACAACAACGTAATAATCTTATGGGTTCGAAGATGCTCTCTCCTTTTATTCCGAGAGCACTCCAATCGCATAAATATCACTATGTCCCTCACTAGCAGTTAGTTATGAAGAATCGTTGTTGATCTTAGTGTCTATCAATTTTAGATATATTTTATCACACTTTTTCAAATCTGTAAAGGGTAAATTTTTGCTTAGGTGCATCGTTATTATTGAGTTGAAAAAGTCGAAAAATGAAGCTAACATTCATAATTTATTTTTCCGACCTTCATTTTAGTTCTGTTTCTACAAGTTCAGCAATCATATCAATCTGACGATTGCTGAGTGCGCTCGCTTGACCGTACATCATCTGGCTCTTTCGACCACGCTTCTGCTTGTTTTTATACTGCGTAAGTGCAGTAGCGATGTAATCTGCTGTTTGTCCAGCGAGTTTTGGTCCTACACCTCCCTCTCCTTTCTGTCCATGACATGCACCACATCCTTGCCACGTTTGTCTTACCATCTTGAAAAGGTCAGGCTTCTCCTCTACTTTTGCTCTTTTTACTACAACTCGCTCTCCTTTCAACTTCTTGTTACCAGAGATGCGAAGCCTATCACGACCACACTTCTCATAAGCAGTATAGGACTTATCTTCTATGCAACTCTTCGGCTTTATATCTTTCAAAGCTCCAAAGTACAGAACTACAAGTGCAAGAGTCATTGCTCCGCTTACCCACCATAGTTCTCTCACGATGCGTCCAACCAGTCATAGTACATACCTTCCTTCTTTNGTTCTCCGTAAAGGTAAAGACAAAACTCNTTCTCGAGGAAATCCTTGTTCTGTTGTAGATATTCTTCTTTCGANAGACGTTGCATACCCCANTCATCTCTNTCATTACAGTTGTCAACCCACATAAGGTGAGCCCAACTGTTATACTTGTCTAGCATAATATTATTCTCCCAAGCTCTGCGAGGCCATTGCATTATATCTGCAATTCCGTAAGGTTATGTTCTCTATCAAGATACTTATGTTCAATCTTGACAGGCTTAAATTCTTGTAGTCGATCGAAGATAATCTGTGGATCAAAAGCACCGCAAGTATAAACATCTAACTGTAGCAGTGGTGGGTCTTGTCGATCCCAAACGTGTATCGCAAGATGACTCGTTTCGATAATCACTACACCCGTAGCTCCTTCATTTCCTTCAACTTCGACATATTCAGAGTGCGGACCTGACAGTATTTTCATACCAATCGCTTCGACTGTTTGACGTAGCCACTCGACTACAAATGCTGGAAGTTTCGGTGGTTCTTCTACTTCTGCACGAATAATTAGATGTTTATGTACTAGCATTATTTTCTCCCTCGCTATTCAACTGTTATAGTTGTAAGCTCTCGAATACCATCAAACAGTTCACCAATAGTAGTGTAAACATAAGTTTTGGTAATCCAGTTATCTTGCAAATCTTTACCACCCACTCGGAGGGTAAAACCGTTGTCACAGATTGTAAATTCGTGATTATCATTTACAGTTTCAAATTGTTTATGTATCATTTCTAGTTCCTCTCTAGCCACTCGAAGTGACCTTGTTGCGGATTGAAACGAGCACATTCAGTCTGTGCCGCATCCAATCTCCATGATTTTTGTACTGCTGTAGCCCCGATCATTGATCCTGCAAAGAGGCAGACGGCACAACAGATAAGTGCTGTTAATCTTTCATTTTTCATACTAAAAACTGCTCCAGGTTAGGATCTTCGTAGTTCGGTCCTTTCATGACCTTGCCATCATCTCTGTAGAGAGGTCGTCCATCTTCTCCGAGCTTTGTCATATTGCTGCGATGTACTTCGTTAAAACACTCGTCAAGATCAATGCCAAAAGCATGACCTGCTCCGTACACAACATAAAGAATGTCTGTAAGTGCATCTGCAATCTCGAGCATACTTTTTTACCAAGTCCATCTCGTAACTCCTGTACTTCTTCGTTAATTAGATCGAGGCGTAGTGCCGCGAGGTTAGTATCGGGCATCTTTGGCATATAGAGTACTTCTTGACCGAAAGCCTCCATAAAGTCACCCACCATTTCAAAGTTTGATATTTTCATTGCTTTTCCTTTTTCCGATTTATGTGTATATTATACTTCTAAATCAGTCTTTTGTCAAGAAACTTTTAAAGTTAGGTACATCATCTAACAAGCCGAGTGTAAGTGTATACTTTTCGTTCAGTATCTCAAGTGCTCTTTGTTTTGCAGGTGTAAGTACTTCAAAAGAACCAAAAACTTTCTTTTCGTGCGCTAGCTGAGCTTCGTTCTTCTCTTTATCGACCAAAGATTTTATTCCAGTTGTTTTCATATGCTACTCTATCCGCAGTGCGGTCTCTATCACCTTTTGACATCATGTTTTTCTCCTATCCTTTTAATTGCCTTGTATTTTTCATCTTCCGTCATGCTCATCCAGTTCGTAATCTCTGCGGGTGTGCGATAACATCCAATACAGTAATTCTCTACGGGGTCGTAAAGACACGTGCCGATGCATGGCGACTTGACTCTACGAGTAGTTCTTTTAGTTTGGTGTTCCATAACTCTTTAAATTCCTCTGACTTTGCATTATCTCTTGCTCTTTGTAGGGATTTAACCCTATCTGCAAGGCTTCTCACAACCATCCTAGCTTCGTAGCGTTGTGTATTATAATCATAAAGCAAGTCACAATGTGAACAATCCACCAGAAAGTACGTATCAAAGCAACAGTATCTGCCTGTGCATCAGTTTCTCCAACCTTCTCTCCGAGGCTCTTTGCCCACACTCTCCATATTTTCTTTCTTACTTTTTTTAAGGCCATTCTGGTTCTAAATATAGTTTTCATCTCTTTTTCTCTGCATCAATAAATACAGCATTTGTAACTGCAATCGGTATAAGTATTGCTAAGTGCAAACCAATCGACAAAGGAATACTGTATCCAAGCCATCCAAAGTAGTAAATTGCGAGAAGTCCAAAGAAACCACACCACATTACAAACAGTGCAAGTAATAAGTACGTTTGCAATACTACGTCAGGAATAAATCTTAATGGATTAAATCTCATATCCATCACTATTCTATACATATTTACTAATTCTTTCATTACCAAGTCCTTATAATATTAATCATTATCATATATACACATACTAGGTTCGAGACTACTATAAAAGTACGAATCATAGAAATTCTATTCTCATTCTGTGCGTCATACCCATCTTCTTCGTCAAACGATCCGAGAGCGTGTTTCCATATTGTCCAAATTTTCTTCATTCCACTGTTCCTCGTACCATTCGTTAAAACCATCAAAATCTTCTTTTAATTCAAATCTTACAGTATCTCCATAGATATCTGTAAAGTTCTTAATATCAAATCTCCACTGAAAGCAGTGCTCTTTGCACCACGAATAAACCTCTGACCGAAGATCAGTATGAGTATGGCTTTCAAAGTAGTTTGCCATGATCCACTTACGCTTGTGGTCAACTATTTCTTGTGGAGTCATTCACGTTCTCCTGCATTTTTTCATACAACTCCCGAGCGTCTTTCTCAGCCCAGTAAGCCTGTTCTCTATCTTGTACAATTAGAAAAGCTCCTGATAAGCAGACAGCAAATCCAATAAGTATAAATACTCCAAATAGTGTCTCTAACATTATACATTCTCCCATAGTAAATCTGTGAGTATGTCCTCGTAGGTATATGCTTCAACTTCCCACGGGGTCTCAGCGTACTCAAGCCCCTCACAGTTAATTGTTTCTTGATTATGTTTCCACACATGGTCAATCATATTGATTTGACCTTTATAGAATTGCTTGGCGTGTACCAGTTCGTGTGCAATGTTGCTAGCAATCTCGTGTGGCTCGTATGCCACCTCTTCTGCATCTTCATACATCCAATGCGTAGCGATGCTGATGGAGGATTCAATGTCGTCACCCATGCAAAAACCAGCGTGACTACCATCCTTGTCAATGTACTTCTTAAATTCAATGTATAGATCATACTTGGCATCTTCAGGAAAAAGTGCCATGATGCATTCGTCAATGAATGTATCGTATTCAGGTAAGTTTTTGCCTTCTGTTTGTACATTTATCATAAATCCTCCAGTTAATATATAATATTATACGCCCTTTCCGGCATTTTGTCAAGACTTATTTTAAGGAAAAAGGGTTCTTTGCCAACTTTTCTTGTCTTTTTCTTTCTCTTGCGACTGCGGCTGCTTTTTTCTTTTGTCTTTTTGTGGTGGGTTTTTCATAGTGTTCTTTTTCTTTGTAGTCGAAAAGTTTATTGCTATCATTAATTTTTCTTTTAAAAATTCGTAACGCTTGCTCAACATTTCCATTACGTACTTTGACATTCATCCATTATCCTCTTTATCTATATAGACCCAGAACGCCAGTAAAGCAAAAACAATTGTCCATTCTACTAATGTCATTATTGAAACCTATATCCTCTCTTACGTAAGTAAGATACTTGATTACGAATAGCCTGTTCAGTTCTTTCGGGTAGCATATTACAAACTTCATCTATGCAAGCATGATAATAATACTTCGCAAGGGTTTTGCGTTCCGTATCTGTCCAAGGCTTTCTCTTATATTTTTTCATGCAAGTATTATATCCGAATGCAAGAACTTTGTCAAGAAATTTTTTTAGGGTAGCCAAAAATTATTCTTGACATTTATCATGTTTTTCAGTATAATTCACACATAAAGAATAGAAAAATATTTGGGGATTGTAAGGATAGTTCTTGACTTATTACCTATATATGCGTATAATAGTCATTCAAAAGTAGAGAAACCAATCCAAAGAAACGGAGAATTTATGTTAGAAGGAGCCATATTTGTATTTTGCTTAATAGGCTGTGGTCTTACTTGCCATGCCCTCGGAAAGCAGGAAGGTATCGAAACTACAATCGAACACCTCGTAGACCATGGAATGTTGGAAGTAGATGAAGAACGAACTTAAACTAACTATAGAACGTGACAAAGATTTGGTACAAATATTTAAAGTCGAAGATGCAAACAACCTGTATCTATTGACAAAGAATAGATCTGTAGCAGACAAAGTATTTAAACAACTCAAACTCGAATATAAAAAGGAACAAGAAAATGCCAGCTAAATTTAAAGAATCAACAAAAGTATTAGTAAATCGCGAAGCTAAGAAGTACAAAACAGTACATTACTTCATGCACGCAACCAAGACAGAAGAGCTAGTAAGTGCTCTCGAAAGCGGTACTACACCTAAGCGTATGCAAGCTATTCGCAATGAACTTGTGCGCAGAAAGGTCGCAGTATGAAGAAAGTAGTAGTATATAGTAGAGAAAATTGTGTATATTGTAAAAAAGCGGAAGACGCTTGTACTAATTTATGTCTAGTAGATAAAGAATTTACTCATGTAGTTCTAAAACTAGATCAAGACTACACAAAACTTGAGTTCAGAACTATCTTTCCTCAAGCCACTACAGTACCTCAGATCATAGTTGACGGAGTACAGATAGGTGGTTGGAAAGAGTTTGAACCCAAGGTAAAGAATATGATAGGCTAACAACCCGCCTAAATTAAAGTGGTTGAATTAACGTCTACCGAGAGGAGACAAAGTGCGTGCCGAAAGGACGCAAAGGAGTAATAAAATGACTACACAACAGTTATCAATGGCAGATATGCCTAAGTTTTTCTTAGGGTTTGACCGAATGCACGAACAGTTCCTTAACAACAATATTGACAACGGCTATCCTCGTTATAATGTAATAAAGACTGGAGACACAGGCTACTTAATAGAGCTTGCAGTACCAGGATGGGATAAAAATGATCTAGAGATCAGCCTGCATCAAAATACCTTGACTATTAAAGGGATGCGAAAGCAAACGACCAAAGATGAAGAAGTGTACTTGCACAAAGGATTGAGCGGTAAATGTTTTACCAGAACTTTTCAGGTCGGAGAATACATCGAACTAAGAGAAGCATATATGGCAAGAGGCCTACTATGTATCTCAATGGAAGAACGTATTCCTGCTGAAGCCCTACCCAAATACGTAGATATTAAATAGACAAGAGCCAGCATTAGGCTAATTAAGGAGAACTTGAATGCAACGCCTTCGAGACAACAAGACTGTGTGCTACTTTTGTAACACGACAGCCGCAATAATGGCAGTTCTTATGCCAATGACCGTAATATACTTCGCCAGTATAAATTACACACTATAGGAGTGACAAATGGATAGAGAACAAGTACAAAAACAACTAGAGATTGATGAAGGAGTAGTATACGAAGTATACTTAGATCACTTAGGTTATCCAACTTTTGGAATAGGACACCTCATCTTAGATGATGATCCCGAGAACGGGTTTGCCGTTGGGCATTCTGTCGAACCCGAAAGAGTAACCGAAGCGTTTCAAAACGACTTAGATATTTCTATTGATGAGTGCAAAGTTCTTTACTCTGATTGGAACGACTACCCAGGGGAAGTCCAAGAGATACTCGTCAATATGATGTTTAATCTTGGACGTCCTCGACTTACTGGATTTAGAAACATGAAAAAAGCTCTCGACAAATGCGATTGGTCAACAGCCGCAGTTGAAGGGAGAGACTCTAAGTGGTATCGTCAAGTAGGTAACCGAGCTGAAAGATTAATGACTAGGTTAGAGAATGTCTAAAATTTTAATGGGAATTATGGCGGCAATGGCAGTAGGGGGTTACCTTTACTACCAAACCGCTGTAGTACCTATGAAAAATAAATTAGAAGAACAAACCGCAGTAATACTTGCACAAGACCTGCGGGATCAAGAGCAAAAGGCTACAATAGCCGCAATTACAGCAAATGCAGAAAAGACAGCACAAGCAACTGCAGTACTTCAGAAACAAAATCAGCAGTATGAAGCTGAAATGTCTGAATACTTAGATATTTTTCGTAGACACAACCTTGCAAAGATAGCGAGTGCAAGACCTGGACAAATAGAAACTCGAGCAAATGAAAGAACAAAGGAGGTATTTGATGCTATTGAAGAAGTCAGTAAGCGCATTAGCAATCCTAGCCCTTAGTGGTTGTAGCTTTTTACAACAACCTCCAAGAGAAGTAGAGATTATAACTAAGCCTGTGCAAATAGATATTGTACAGCCAGTTATGCCTCGACCTTTAAACTTAAAAGAACCTAAATGGTACGTAGTTTCGGATAGAAAAATTCCGAAAGAAGAACGTACATACATGGATAAGTTTGAAGAAGATATCAAAAAGAAACACGGAGGAGATCTTGTGTTTGTCGCAATGACAGTTGCAGATTATGAGTTAATGGCTTATAATACACAAGAAATCAAAAGATACATCAGCCAATTGGGCGAAGTAATTGTATATTACAGAGAGGTTACTACTAATGAAAAAGAAGAATCCAGTAGCGAAGTTTCAGAGACGATTCAATAAAGCCGTTGTTTTCCTAGACCGTAAACGAGAAGAGAAAAAGAACCCTAAAATGATAAACGCAGAATATGTGAGTTTAAATGACGATGATAGAAATACATAAATCAGCAAAGAAAGTTTTTTCAGAACTAATACTGCCTGCAAGCTCAATAGGCATTCGTATAAAAGTACAGAGTGCAGGCTGTAATGGACACTCTTATGTAATGGAGTGGGCATACAAGCAAGAAGAAGGAGACCACGTGCTTCTAGACCTTCCTGTAACTGTATACATTGATAGTAAGAGTTCAATGTTTTTATTCGGCTCAGAGTTACAGTATAAAGTACAGCAATTTCAAGAAGGTTTTGAATTTGTAAATCCAAACGAAACAAGCAAGTGCGGGTGTGGAGAGAGTTTCTACGTTGCATAGGAACAAGGGATGACAAAATATTTTATCAGTGCTCCCTTTGGAAACTACTTGCAGTATATTAACTTTTTAAGTGATAAGCCAGTAATCAGCGTTACAGGAACTTTCACAGTTAAACCACGTCCGGGTAGAGTTAAACAAATACTTCGTACATTACGATATGTACATACAAAAGAAGGATGGACATGGCGTAATAAATTAGGATTACGTAACCCAGGCATTTTCAAAGGTATAGAAAATACTGCATCGCATAGTATAATGAGTATTTCAAGTTTGGAACCAAATGACTGGCGTATACTTTACGAAATAGTACCCAAGAATATGAGCGTTGAACTTAATATAAGTTGTCCTAATGTAGACGCACATCCAGACTTAACAAAAAGTTTTGCAAAAGACGAACGCAAATGGTGCATTGTAAAAGTACCACCTACAATAACAAACAAACAACTTGACAAAATTGTAGATTTAGGTTATAATCAAGTACACGCAAGTAATACAGTACCAACAAGAAAAGGTGGATTAAGTGGTAAGATCATTATGCCATACACTATTAACATAATTGAATACATGAAAACCACACATCCTCATGTTGAAGTTATTGCCGGTGGAGGAGTAAAAGATAAAGCTAGTGCTGATAGATATATTGACGCTGGAGCAGATCACATAAGTTTAGGAACAGTGTGTTTTACACCATGGAAAGTAAAAAGTATTATAGATGGATAATTTAAATAAGAAGTTACATTGGACTACAACCATAACTGAAAAAGTCGGCATAGGAGAATAAGATGGCATACTCACACAAAGTTATAGATCATTATGAAAATCCTCGTAACGTAGGAGTACTTGACGCAGACGCAAAGAATGTAGGTACTGGTATGGTTGGAGCACCTGCTTGTGGAGATGTGATGCGCCTACAAATACAAGTAAATGACTCAGACATAATTACAGATGCAAAGTTTAAGACCTACGGGTGTGGATCAGCTATAGCATCTAGTTCACTTTTGACAGAGTGGGTAAAAGACAAACACATAGATGAAGCCTATAAAATAAAAAATACTGACTTGGCCACCGAGTTAGCCCTTCCTCCTGTAAAGATCCATTGCTCGGTTCTAGCCGAAGATGCGATTAAGACAGCCATACGCGACCTAAAAGAAAAGCGTGCATAAAATATCTCTTGACAATCACCCCCAACTTTAGTATAATATTCATTCAAATTCAAGGAGCGTAATATGAGTGAAAATACACAACGTCTAAAAAACTTCCCTGTCGAATCATTATCGCCTCATGGCAAGAATGTATTAGCAGCTCAGTTTGTAGTAGACAACTATGCACATTTAGTAGATGAGACAGATACTTTGAATATGTGGGTGAGGGGTTCACAGCAAGTACTAGAACTAGCAAAGAAAGGTTCTTACTTCGAGACACCTCTTGAAGCTGTAAGAAAAAAAGAAGCAGGAATGCTAAAGTGAATTTATTTTATCTCGATGAAGATCTCGACAAATGTGCCGAGTATCATGTAGACAAACATATTGTAAAAATGCCCTTAGAAGTTGCACAGCTTATGTGTACTGCTATCTGGGTAGACGAGCACCTAGGATTTATACCTCGTGCTCTCAATAAAGAAGAGCGAGATCACTTGAATGCCTTGAAGAAAGACATCAAACATCTTCCTCTCGAAGAAAGACCCCTAACACCTTATCTGCCGATGATGTACAACCACCCTTGTACAATTTGGGTACGATCATCGCTAGACAACTTTGAGTGGACACATTGCTATGGTAATGCACTCAATGACGAGTATCACTATCGCTACGGAAAGCAACACAAATCAATCGTAGAAGTAGTAAACAAACTACCTGAGCCACGCAATATGCCAAGACTTGGATTTACCGAGTTCGGGCTTGCAATGCCTGATGAACTCAAAGACTACGACAAACCTATACAGTCTTACAGAGACTACTATCACTTAGACAAAGCAACCTTTGCGAGTTGGTCACATCGAGAAAGACCAGACTGGTGGAATGATGACTATGCAGACTATGAGAAAAGGATAACAGCAAAATGACAATAAAAATGATAGCAACATCACACGATAACTTAATCGAAGAAGTAGCAATGATGGCTAGGGTTTCTAACCCAAGTAATCAACATAATACAGAAACCTCTGAGAAGTTAGTAAAGTATCTAATCAAACACAAACACTGGAGCCCGTTTGAAATGGTTTCTCTTACTTTAGAGATTAATACTACTCGTGACATTGCTCACCAGATAGTAAGACACCGTAGCTTTGCATTTCAAGAGTTCTCTCAGCGGTACGCCGACCCTGCGGCAATGGGCTATCCTTTTGAAATACGAGAAACTCGTCTGCAAGATGAGAAGAATCGTCAGAACAGTGTAGAAACGGACGATGTTTTATTGAATCAACATTGGATTCAGCAACAGAAAAGAGTTATTGATATAGCAAACTCCGTATACAACTGGGCAATTGAAAACAGTATTGCAAAGGAGCAAGCAAGAGCAGTACTTCCCGAAGGTCTTACGAAAACTAGACTTTATATGGCAGGTACACTAAGATCATGGATTCATTACATTGATGTACGAAGTACTCCAGGTACACAAAAAGAGCATATGGATATTGCTCGCGAGTGTGCGTATGTAATCAATCCAATATTTCCGATGATAAAGGATTTCGTACATGAGCAAAGCACTAGATAAACAAGAAGGTGGATCCCACTATGATCTGCCTATACAACCGCTCGAGTATATTCATGCCAACAGGCTAGGATATATAGAAGGCAACATTATTAAATACGCAACTCGGCATCGTAACAAGAACGGTGCAGAGGATATTAAAAAAATTATTCACTACTGTGAATTACTACTGGAGTTAGAGTATGCGAAAGACAGTGAAGAAGAAGGATTACGAGAACTTATCGAATCAAAACATAGAGAAAGTAATTTCCCTTCTAAACCCCAGTTCTTCAGCCCCACCTTCAACAAAAGCAATAACTAAGAAGGAAGCCTGTGATATACTAAACATAGCCTATAATACAACAAGGCTACAAAAAATTATTGATGATTACAATGAGCAAAAAGCATATACCAAAAAGAGAAAAGCAGGATTGCGTGGACGACCAGCCTCGAATGCAGAGATTGCAGAAGCGTGCTCAAGCTTTCTGGGCGGAGATACTATTAGCGACATATCAAAGAGGTTGTTTCGATCACCCTCTTTTGTGCGAAACATTCTTGAAGAAGTCGGAGTGCCTTCAAGACCGAGCAACAAAGAAGAAAGACTAACTCCGCATTATTTTCCAGACGAGTGTGTAGCTGAAAATTTTAAACTCGGAGAGGTTGCATGGTCATCTACATACCACAGTACAGTCATAGTAAAAGAAAGACTTGATATTGACTGGCTCATAAGCAAGAAAGGTATGGCACAAGTAGACTATGAAAGTAAGTATGGATGTCCTTGCTACTCTATCTACGTAGTACAAAAGATAGACAGTGAAGATACTTATTTTTCGAGTGTACAGTCGGGAGGTTTCTCAGCTTACGCTCCGGCATATGAATTAGGAAAGCTGACACATTTACAAAAGTATGGAGTAAATTTGGAGAGGTTATAAAAAATATTTCTTGACAAGATGGTTATATTTTGACATAATATCTTTTCAAAATATGAGAGGAAGCAAATGGGCGACCGATTTTACAACCAACAACTACAGGCTCTGGGCGACTGCCCAGGAAACAAAAACCCAAATAAAAAGAGGAAACGAAAAGTGGCTTGGGATGACGACAAAAAAGCACAAGCAGTATCAATGTACGAAGAAGCAGAACCAACTCCAGAGACCAGCATGGAGATTGTTAAGGATATTGCAGAAGAATTAGACGAATCACCTAATGGTGTTCGCATGATCTTAACCAAAGCTGGCGTTTATGTTAAGAAAACCCCTGCGGCCAAAAGCTCAGGGTCAACCACAGGAGGAGGCAGTACTCGTGTTTCTAAAGCAGCAGCGGCAGAAGCCCTTGCAGCAGCTTTAGGTGATGCTGGACAACCTGTTGACGAGGAAATTATTGCCAAGTTGACTGGTAAAGCCTCACAATACTTTACTTCTATTATTACAGCAATAAACGAAGCGTAAGTAACTACCCTGCTAGATTCGTCTAGCGGGGTCTTTTTGTATCTATAGAAATCACCTTGTATTAGTAGCATCACAATAATGATTGCTGAAATACTAACCAAGGAGCTATAGTGAAAAAGCAAGAACTGGCACAATTAGTGCACACGTATGGAGATGCCGTTATCACTTACCGTAGCGAACACTCCAAAAAACTAAAGTATAATGTCTGTACTTTGGATTTCTCTACACCCTACATTCAAAAGAAGAAGAACAGGGCAAAGGAAACGGATGACACCCTGCTCTTCTTTTGTTGGGATACAGACTCATACAGATTACTTAGACCTGCAAATGTGTCTAGTGTAGTGCCATTGTCTTCAATCTTAAAGAATGAGGGCAGGTAATGGAACTACATCAAGCCCCAGAAGCATACTCTCGTGTAATTCACTATGATAAAGTTAAAGAGATACAGGTAAGACTTACTATCAATACCTTTCGGGGTGTTGAGTATTTGCATCTCCGCAAGTATTATATGGACTTCGAAGAAGAGTGGAAACCTACCCCTGAGGGTGTAGCAATGCCGCTTGACCTTACCAACTCCAGAGAACTCTTCATGGGATTAGTAGAGATACTATCACTAGCAGAATCAAAAGAAATGGTAGAAGAACACTTTTCAGATTTAATTAAGGATCTGTACAAATAGTTCTTGACAATCTTCCTTAAATTGCGTATAATATCTGTTCTTATTTAGGAGAAGTATATGCAGAAATTTTTAGATAGAGCGAGTACTATGTACTACGAGGGTTATCCTATCATCTCTGATGAAGAGTTTGACCTTCTAGCAGACAAGCATAACTACAATAAAGTGGGATACACTGTTACGGATGCGGTTTCGCATACTTATCAAATGTACTCATTGCAGAAGTGTTTTGATCTGGACAAGGCTCCTCTTGATATTAATTCTTGCGTATGTAGTCCTAAACTAGATGGAGCAGCAGTATCTTTACTATATATAAACGGAAGCCTACAGTTAGCTTTAACTCGTGGTGACGGTATACAAGGTAGAGATATAACTGATAAGATGAGTACCTTAGTCCCTTCGGAGATTAGAGATAGTCGTCTTATCCAAATAACGGGGGAAGTTGTTGCCCCTAGTAGTATTCCGAACTCTCGCAATTTCGCTGCGGGGTCACTCGGTTTAAAAGGTGAAGAAGGACTCCTAGAGTTCCAGACTCGCCCTTTAGTGTTCGTTGCTTATGACGCTACACCTGAACTTTCCGAGCAGTATAGTGGTGCTTTGCGCAGACTAGAACGGCACGGCTTCAATGTTGTAGACCGATTTGATACGAGTGGTTATCCTACTGATGGACTTGTCTATCGGCTTGAGGATAATTTAAAGTATTTGCGCCTCGGACACACTTCTAAACACCCTCGTGGTGCTTTTGCTCTTAAAGAACAGGCACAGGGAGTGGCAACAACACTTATTGATGTAGTGTGGCAACTTGGTAAAAGCGGTGTTGTCAGTCCAGTAGCGATCCTAGATCCTATTGAGATTGGTGGCGCGACTGTATCAAGAGCCACTCTGCACAATATTGAGTATATAAGAGACCTCGACCTAGAGATAGGCTGTGGGGTAGAAGTCATAAGATCGGGGGAAATCATTCCCAGGATTGTTAGACGTGTCGAAAAATAATTCTTGACAGAAACCTTAAATCTGCGTATAATACTTATTCAATTTCAGAGGAAATAACATGACCAAAATCGAAGCCCCAACAAACTGCCCTAGCTGCAGTTCGGTGTTAGATGAAGTCAATTACCTTCTGTATTGTAAAAATCCGCATTGCGGAGAAAAAGTTCTTAAACTCATCGAACACTTTGCTAAGACTCTCAAGATCAAAGGTCTCGGTCCAGCAACTCTTTCTAAGTTGGAAATTGTCTCCCTAGAGGAACTTTATTCCATCTCTTTTGAAGATATCGCTAACCGCATCGGATCTGANAGACTCGCAGTGAAGTTAGTAGATGAGTTGGAACGCTCAAAAAATGCACCACTGAACATACTTTTATCTGCATTTAGCATACCTCTCATTGGTAAGACTGCATCGGAAAAACTTTCTAAAGTCTGCGAAGACATCGAAGAAATAGACTACGATACTTGCCGTAATGCAGGACTCGGTGAGAAAGCTACAGCTAATTTATTGAAGTGGTTAAACGAAGAATTTTATCAAGTATCCTTGTTACCTTTTAGTTTCAAGTTTGATAAAACACAAACCATAACCCACGGCCAAAGTGTTTGTATTAGTGGTAAACTTACCAGTTACAAAACTAAAGCCGAGGCTCAGAAGAAACTTCAAGAGCTTGGTTATGTTGTCAAACCTAGTTTGACAAAAGATGTCACGATTCTGGTGAACGAAAGCGGAGTAGAATCTGCTAAAACTAAGAAAGCCAGAGAGTCTGGCGTTCAAATCATAACTAACCTTTTAGAATTTATTGGAGAATAAATATCATGGCACTACCTAAGTGGACTGACGAGCGAACAACCGCTCTTACTGATTTTGTCGGTGGCGAAAGCCCCGTATCCCAAGCAACTGTTGCAGAAGCAGCAGCTAACTTGGAAACCTCTACTCGATCTATCTCAAGCAAATTGCGAAAGATGGGACACGATGTAGAGCTAGCTTCTGCGGCTTCTAGCCGAGCGTTTACTGACGCACAAGAAGCAACTCTTGCTGCTTTTGTCTCTGACAATAGCGGAACTTACACTTATGCTGAAATCGCTTCTCATTTTGAAGACGGCGCTTTCTCTGCTAAGTCAATTCAAGGCAAGATCCTTTCTATGGAACTTACTGGCCACGTTAAGCCTGCTCCTAAAGTTGAAGCTGTACGCACGTACTCTCCATCTGAAGAAGAGACTTTTGTATCTATGGTACAAGAGGGAGCTTTCGTTGAAGCTATTGCTAATGCATTAGACCGTTCTGTAAACTCTGTACGTGGTAAAGCTCTTAGCTTGCTCCGTTCAGGTGACATTGATGCTATTCCTCGTCAAGAGACTACTAAAGGCGCTTCTAAGGAAGATCCTTTGGCTGAGTTGAATGACATTGGTAGCATGGGCGTTGACGATATCGCTGAAGCGATTGGTAAAACTGCTCGAGGTGTCAAAACTATGCTTACTCGTAGAGGGCTCTCAGCGGCTGACTATGATGGAGCTGCTAAGAAAGAAAAAGCTTCTGCTTAATTATTTCTAGCTTATAAGAGCAGGCTCTTCGGGGTCTGCTCACTTTTTTTGGATTTGAAATCGGGAGAATTTCATTGAATATCGCAAGTGCTTTGATAAAGCAAGTGCTTACGCTCGGAGACTTTCAGACTTGGAGTGTTACGCATAAGCAATATCTGCCAACGGAGTATCATAGTCTGTATAAGATTATTGATAAACACTCCTCCGATTTTCATAAAATGCCAACGATTGAAGATCTAAAATTTGAGATTCGTGATTCAAGTACTCGTGAAAAACTTTTTGCGATTGAAGCAGTTGAGGTCGATGCCGATCCTAATATGCTTCTTCAGTACTTGAAAAACGAATACACTCAAAAAGAAATTCTGGACTCGCTTGAAGATTATGTAGAACACTCTGTAGCATTCGAGGATGCTCAAGAATCAGTAAACCATCTTCACCAAATCGTACTCGACATTGAGCAGAGAGTTGATTTGGAAGATCCACAGGANAGTATGCAACGTATTCGCCTGTTCGAACCAGAAGAAGATTTAGCTAAATACGTGCCTCTCGGCCTCAACGAGGAATACGACCACGAGATACAGTTCTCTCCCAGAGATCTAGTAATGGTTGGTGGTAAGCGAGGAGCAGGTAAGTCAGTTATTTGTGCAAACATTGCCAATAATGTTTACAAAAGTGGTAAGTCGGCTATCTATTTCACTATAGAAATGGATAGTCGGTCTATCCTTCAACGATGCTGTTCCATAGCCACAGAAGTTCCCTTTGCCCGTCTTCGTACTAAGAATCTTAGTATTACTGAGTGGGAGAAGGTTGCAGGTTGGTGGGCTGATCGTTTTGTTGCGGGACAAGACCGTTTGAAAGAGTATAAAAGTCATCGTGATTTTGATAAGTTTCATGACAAGTTGCAGGCTGGAGATCTTCTCCCGAATCGACAGCTTGATGTTGTATATGATCCTTCTCTCACACTCTCCAAGATTCGAGCTGAACTTGATAAAAAAGTCAAGGCACTGGATGTTGGAGTTATCATTGTAGACTATATTAACCAAGTAAAACGGTCGAGTCTTCCCTCACGAGGAGGTCAGTATGACTGGACAGAACAGATCGAAGTAAGTAAAGCATTGAAGTCTATGGCACAAGAATATGACTGCACAGTATTCACACCCTATCAAACAGATGCAACTGGAGAAGCTCGTTTCGCTAAAGGTATTCTTGATGCGGCAGATGCCGCGTATACACTTGAAACTTGGGATCACGAAGATGCGTGTATCACCTTGAATTGTGTAAAGATGCGATCAGCCTCCATGAAATCATTCTCATCCACAGTAGACTGGGATAGCCTTAAAATTGGTCCCGAGACTGCCCTTACTCCCAAAGAGAAAGAAGATTCTTCGCATAAAACAGGCGAAGAAATTAATGATCTTTAAAAATAGTTCTTGACATCTTACCTTTTTATGCGTATAATATACGGATAATTGAAAGGAGATAAAGCATATGGCACTTACATTCGGTAGTTTACGACACACTAGCTCAGGTAGAAAGAGAAAGCCCTTACCAAAGGCAAAGCGATACACACCCAAGTTTCAACCCTTAGAAGAAACCACAGTATATCGTAGAGAGACTAAACAGTACAAATCCGTAGATATAAGTAGTATAGATACGACAGTAAATGCCAGACATGAATTAAGCTCAAAGTATAC
>JGI24005J15628_10000825_pt1 | contig 17059 bp, 12 predicted proteins | sample LinPmetageLP40_FD_15628 | JGI IMG/M metagenome (IMG submission 15628)
GCTATATCTTTCACTAGTTGGGATTTTACGGGCAGATACATTTCGTGTAAATTCAAATTCATTTTCATTCATTGTGCACTGATATTCATTTTCAGTAATTAAATGAGTATTTTTGTATTTTAAAGTTTTTAAATTATTACTAATTGAGTCATTATTGAATATATTCATATATTTAGGATGAGTAATAGCTGCAAATCCATTATCATAAAATAAATTTCCTACTGGGTAGGTTCCGGTTATAGAATCATGGACATTATTTAATTCTGCTGTCGATAGGTTTTTATTCCATATCATTAATTGACTTATTTGACCAGCTCCTGTGTTTAGTCCATTTGTGTAAGTTCCATCGGGGTTTGATTTTGCAAATAAAGTTACATTTGCTTGGTTAGTACAATGGTTTGTTAGTATTGAAGATCCTTGAGTTGTTGAATCTTGGGTAGTTGCAGAAATAGTATTTCCTTTTATTTCTAAACTTATTTTACTATCTGTTTCAGCCATAGCTGTTATATGTCTTCTTGATAAATTATTTGAGTTAACACCCCCAAAAAATGAACATGAAACTACTTGAGTTGCATCTCCATCTGATCTTTCGAAGTGTAAAGATGCAGAATTAGGAGATTCCCCTACTCTATAGAAAATCCTATAAGGAAATTGTGGGCCAACTGGTTCTGTCCCTATTTGAGATGATCCTGATGTTGATAGAGAAGTATGTTGTGTTCCCTCAGATGGTAATGTAACTGCTGTTTTAGTTCCTTCTTTACTTAAAATATAATGATCAGAAGCTGAAGGGGCTATAGTTATTGTACTTAAGGAGGCAGTTGTTATACCTAGCGATGAGGATATATCTGTTTGAAATGGTAAAGCTAATGATGGTGAGATTGACGTTCCAAACGCTACTTCACCTGAAGTTAAATCAAAACTATCTGGAACAGGTACTATATTGCTTATTTCCCCTAATCCATTTCTGACAGAATATGCTAAACTTTCGGCGGTTAAAACACCATCATTATTAGTATCAAAGTTTACTAAATCACATTTAACTAAAGTAGCACTTCCTGTAGCTGAGGTGGGAGCAACATATCCAGATCCCGAGAATGCTAAGTAAAATTCATCCCCACTATTATCAGTTATAAAGATTCTTCTTCCTCCATCTGCACTATTGTGCTCTAAAGAAGAAGTATTAATATTAGTAAAAGGAAAAGTAATTTTATCTACTTGACCAAGGTCAGCATTTAGCATATCTTGGGCAGTGGGATCATAGAAGAAAGTAATAGTAAAACTTTCGTCCTTATTAAAATTTAAATAAGGTTGATGGTCAATTTGTATTAATGAATCCGAATTAGATGATTTTATTCCATACACATCAATTATATCAGCAACAACTGATGTACCTACTACAGCTTGTCCTATTTGAAATTGAGGTTCACTAGTAGAATCATTTAATCCTTTTATAAAGTCTACATTAGTGTAAGTTAATGTATTTAAAAAATATGAGTCATCATATAGTGTTCTTGAGTAGCTATTAGAAAATGGAGAATTTACATACTTATTTCCTGTTTCATAATCTAATGTTAAGTCAGCTCTTTTAAAGGCATTAACAGGTGCTAGGTAAAATACTCTATTATCTTCATTTGGGAAATTATCTTTTCCTAAATTTACATCATAAAGATTTCCAAATCCATCATCTTTAAAGTGGAATTGTAGTGCTGATTTTGAGCCGGACAATTCAAAACTATTAGGTTGTACTTCCGAACCAAAGGTTTTTTGAGATAGACTTACTAGACTTGCTTTTTCATATAGTCTTCTTTCTTGAGTAGTGTAAGTAGCATCATCTAATTCTAAACGATGGGCCCTTTCTTGAATATAATTTCTGTAATAGAGTTTATTTAATTGATAGTATTTTATATTACTATCAGTAAATTCGCTTTTATTTTTACCACTCCAAGCTAAAGAAGACGTACTAGCACCAATTGAAGTTAAATCTACAGTATTATACTGTTTATGGGCTTCAAAGGGTGTTATTTTTACGTCACTTGCATTTAGCTTTTTAAATATGCCAGGCATTAATAATCAAGTTTAACTTTAATAAGGGCTTCTTTGGTAAAGTTTTTAGGTAGAGGTTGAGATAATTTAGCAACTGCTAATAGATCTTGATTATTATTATATAAACCTACAGTTGTAATATACGTTTGTGGGTTATCAATCATAGAATCAAAGCTTAAAGTACCATCATTAGCAGTAAATGAATCATTAGTAGTGTAATTAAATTCTTGATTAAAAACTCTTATAAAATAAAATTTACTGGAAATATCTTCTTGGGCATCTACAACAAATGAGCCCCCTAATTTTAAAGCATCTTGTAATTTTGCAGGATTTTTAGATTCATCATTTTCTGTGATAGTTGTACCTAAAGCTATTCCTTTATCTGCTACTGTAGCATCTAATGCATCAGCATTTAGGATAATAAATCCAGCATCTGGGTAAACGTATCCATAAGATCCACTTCTAACAACATATGTATTACTACTTCCCAATCTTATACCATTAGAACCAGATACTATATTAAATTCTCTACCTACTCCTGCTCTGATTGCATTTGCAGAACCTGAGGTTGTTACTGAATCATCAGTAAGATGTAGAATTGGACTTTCTGAGCCAGAAAGTTGGATATTTAAATTACCCATTCTAAGGGCATTTTTATATCTTGATCTATTTATATTTATTACATAAATATCATCGGGAGTATAACCGTCAAATGAAAAGTTTTGTGTTTCATCTCCACCAAATACTAAATTTCTATATTGGCTATATATGGCTTTTGTAGATGTAATATTGTCAGCCCCTGCATCTGTATTGAATTCTAGGCCTCCTTTTCCTGTTAGGGAGCCATATGCAATAGAGTACTGTACTTCAGCGGTATCATCAGAATCTGGATTTTTATCATAAACCTCCATAAAAAACGCACCACTAGCAGTAGAAGTAGATGTTACATATTGGGTACTTGAAGAAAAATGGGTTGCTAATAAATCATTAGTATTATCTGACCATGCAGAAGAAAAAACTCTATCTATAGAATCTACTGTGTCGTTATTTGAAAATTGTGTATATGTTGCCATTGGTGGTTATTTATTAATATGAAGATCTAGCTTGAGCTGCTACTGTAGTCCCCCCACTAGAGTCTTTATTTACTTGTAAGGTTACTGTTGTTCTAGCTCCTGTGTCTACTCCTACTACTATAATTGATGTTGCAAGAGCCGAGTTGCTTCCAAATAATGTAGCACCTGATAGTGCTGTGCCTGTAAATGATGTTCCCAAGAATGTTTGGGATAGAGCAGTACCTGTAAATGGAACTGTGACATTAGCTGCATTTCCTCCCCCTGCGGTTCCTTGTGATATTAATCTTCTATCTGCTATTGTAAATGAGTAAGCTGATTCAGTGTTAGTATCAAAATTACTAGTTCCTGGAGTAATAGTAAAATTAGCTCCTCTAGTTATAGTAATCGTAGATGATTGTACTGATACTACTGGAATTTTAGTTGTTCCTCTAGGAAGAGTAACTAATTTAGATACCATTATATTATTTTCATTGGGAATAGCTTCAATTAATGGTAAAGCTTCAATTGCTTCACCATAAAAAGCTGAGCCATTTGGGTGGAGTTCATTATATAATGTATAATCAATTTCATCATCTGCTAAAGCAAATTGAGTAACATTAAAAGAGCCATCTTGTCTTGAAAGAAGTTCGCGTCCTTTTTTGGTTAAAATTGCGTCTACTATAACGCTTGTATTATCTAAATATCCCATTTTTGTTTTGTTTGTTTATAAATATATATCTTTTATGAAAGATTTCGGTTTGTTTCATCTAAGGTATTTACTTGAGTTATATTACCTATGTCAAATCCTGCCCTTGCCATAAATTGTGGTATATTATCCTTTATGTAGGGGTGTAGTGTTTCTGGTATTATTACTAGAGGTGTTCTTCCTATACCCTCAGGAAATTCATTTTTTTTATTTAAATTAACAAGAAGTGAAGGTTTATTTTCATTTAAAAATGACACATCGTAACTGCCCGAAAAGAATGCTGGTGAGCTACCACCATTTATAGTGTAATTTTGGTTAAGGTTAAAGGTTGATGAACCACCTAACCTAAAACTACCTAAAACCTCACCATTTGAAGTAATTTCAGCAGTTGATAATTCGGCTAGGTTTTCTGTAGGGAAGAAGCCACTTTCACTACTTACGGTTCTGATAACTTCTATGTCTGTTGCTGTATTATCTGGGGCATCTCCTTCTGAGAATGTATTTAGTAGGGAGAAAAAAAATCGAGGTTTACTGATATTAGTATCTCTATAATTAGACATTGCCTGAAAAAATGATTTAATATCACTACCAAACGGAGCTCCCTTGGAAGCAAGGGATCCAGTAAAAAATTGTCTTACTTTTTTTCTGTTTTGGATAGAAAATGCACCCCCTTGGTTGCCGGCACTATCTGCAAATAGAAGAAATTTGGAATTTGTTGTTCTTCCTACAGTGTTTTGTACAGAAAAATCATTTATATACCTAGCTATAGGCTGCAATCTACCAGCATTAAAATAAACTCTATAGCTAATATCTGATCTGTCTTTAACATCTGCGTCTAAATTTTTAAGTCCTATAAAAGATCCATTAGGTATATTTGTTTGAAATTCTCTATTGAATCCTGTCCTTCTATTTGTACCACCAGGAGAAGCATTAAAAGTACTTAAATCCGTAATTTTTATGCTATTGTCTTTATTTATAGTAACTGCTTTATTTATTATAACATAAGAAAATTCCGGAATAAATTGTAGTGAAGGGTCTTCTATTGGGTTTTCCAGGTCTTCAACTACAGTAGTATCGGTTCTATCTATTCTTACTCCAGTATTGCCCAAAGAAGTTATATCTGAAGATATGTAAAATGTTCTTGTTAGGTTACTTATAACTGGAGTTAATCCATATGAAGAATCTCCAGCAGTAAATTTATTGAGTTTTGAGCCTGATAGTTGTCTTCCATCATAACGTGATGAATTCCAAGCTTTGGTAGTTAAAACTGAGTCGTTAAATTCATATTTTACAGAATTTGATTCCTCTAAAATAAAAATTTCAATTCCAAATATAAAGTGATCATTTCCAAAGGCATTAGTATGTTCAATTCTTAATGAATTTAAATTATTAGCATTAAATGTAAATGTACTAATAACACTACTATCAGAAGATATGCTTAGTGCTGATTGGGCAGAAGCGGTTTGACCATTTAATGAAATTGAATTTATATCAGTTCCCCTTGTCCTTATTTTTATAAGTAATTTATTACATAAAATAGGAGAAGCAAAATTAAATGTTTGGGTAGGATTACCTACTGTCTGGTTTATTACTAACTTAGTGGTATCGTTAAGGTCGTCTGTTAATCCATCAAACATAGAAGCTACTCCATTACTACTAGAATCCTGAGAACCATTAAGTATATGGGTTAAATCCCCACTATTAAATAATCCTTTTAAATTAATTTTTCTTGCCATTATGATAGTCTATAAAATTTACTTTTTTTACTTTGTTGTGCTACATTTTCAGTTGCTGTTGATTCACTTCCTGTAAGGATATAATCCACTACATCAATAACTACACCAGGTATAGTTTCTAATGTGGAGTTATCTAAAGAGGGTAATGGAGTATATAGAGCTAAATGCTCTGTTTTTTGCTCATAATCTATATTTTTTCCCGGGAGTTTAGTTCTTTCTAAATAGTGGGGTTCAATTACTAAACCGGTTTTAAGATTAGCTTTTGCTGGTGTAAAGTCTTTAATCATCTTAAATAGAGTATGATCAAAGAATTCTATTGTTCTTATATAATCTTGAAAATTAAATCCTTTATCTACTTTTTGGAAGTAAATATCTCTAATAGTTTTTAAATCAGGATAACTTCCACTTGTGTAGAAGGTAGGATCACCAATATAATCATCTAATCTAAATCCACCTAAGGTATGAATTATATCTTCATTGATTTCAAAAGTTGGTGAGAAAAATACTCCTATATCTGAGTAATCTAAAGGTTGTCTATCTTGTGGTGATGTTTCGGTTGAAATAAATGGATCTAAGAAATTATCATCAAATGTTCCATTGTCAATTCTTACTTTATCTGAAACCATTCCTGAGCCTACTGTGTCAGGTGTAGTTAAGTGGTGTGTTTCTTCAATAGAAACAAAATCTATTTGGGAAGAATTAGCTTTAATACTTGCTGAATGTAGGCTTCTAAAAGTATCTTTAGGGGCTTTATTATCAGTAAAGGCTACTTCATTTGTGTCTTTATTATTGGATCCTAAAGGTACTCTTAAATATAAAGCCTCATAACTTGAACTTATAGTATTTCCATTATAGTTAAAAGGAGATAATGATTGTGTTTTTATAGTATCTTCAGTTAGTTTTTCTGTAGAAAATCTTATTTCTTGATAGGTACCTTCTGTTGAGCCACCATTACCATTAGGGGTGTGAAGTAATCCTGTAGTAAGACCAACACCAAACCCAAATCCTCTATCCCCAGAAGCCCACTTATTAAAGAATCCCTCTGCTCCTAAAGAAGCGGTAGCTAAATAGGTATTTTTATTAAAAGTAGTATCAGTACAAAATAAACTTGAAGTATTAGAAGAACCACTGTCAAAAGTAACTGAAAAATTCCATAGATTACCATTATAAATTGGGACTAAATTACTATATGATGTATTACTACCTGATACTAATCCTACACGGCCAAAAGAGGCACTTTCAATTTTAGTAGTATCTATACTTTGTGATACTACTACTCTAAAATCTAAGCCATTATTTTCTATATTATGTAGTATGGTTTGTCCAGATCCAGAGTGAGCAGAGGCAAATACTGGTTTAAATCTAAATTGTATTGTTTTAGTGGAATTTTGTACATTAGCTTTAGAAACTTCTATATAATTATCAAGAGATGTCCCCCCATGAGGATTTTTTATTTCTAACGCTCTACTTTCTTTTTGATAGCTAAATGTTCTAAATCCTGTCTTGTCTTGTAAGGGTCCTCCATATTCTTTAACATGAAGTACTGTTTCAGGGATGCCATATGTAGCAATTAGTGCTTTTAACCCACGCTCAGTTCCTTTTGTTTTTAAAAGGTAGGGTGCATTGTGGTATAAACGCTTCCATATTTCTTTTGTTATGTCCCCTTTAGGAATTGATCCTGCATTTGAAGCAGATACCATAGTTGAACCATCAGTTGACTCATATTGAAAAGTACCACTACCATCATCTCCTAAAAGATACTCATAAATTGATGAATTTTCAAATTGTGAATATGCTCTAATTCCTCTTTCAGTTAAAGCATTAAATACTAATTCTTTTGAAATACCATCATTTAAACCACTATGCGCTTGATATTTATCTGTTATGCTATCAATATACGCCCAAATACCATCAAAATGTTGTGCTATCATTTCAGTAAATAACACATATGCTTCATTTTGGGGATTATCCCTTATGTCGGGTGGGATTGTTTTTCCTATGTAATATGGGTTACAATCATCATATTTACTAGCACTTAACATTTGACCACCATAAAAGGCACTTTCAAATTCATCTATAGGTGCTCCAAACCAACTTACAGCAGCAGCTGAGGCTACTTTAGCATTTATATGGGGTTTTCCCGTAGTTGTTTTAGGCCAAGCATAATCTCCACCTTCATAATAAAGATATCTTTCATAATAATCAAAATCTTGGATTATTTTATTTGTTTTATTATTAAATATTGTTATGTTTTGTAACGATGGGTTTGATGAAGTTACTGAGCCTGATATAGTATTTAGTGTAGATAAAGATCCTGAGTAAGATTCTAATAATTCTAATTTATATTTAAAATTTTTAAGTCTTTCAGTTGCAGAACTATAGTGGATAAAATTTTCAAAGTGATATCCTGAGGGAGTGTCAGGATTGTCAAATTCTAAATCAACAGGAATACTGCCACTTAATAAATTTTGTACATTATTAAAACTTGAAGAAACTGCTCCATTATTTAAAATATCATCATATGTTCTAAATTCAGAGGGGATTGTAAAACTATCAGTGTAATCTATATTAAAATTAGGACCATTAAGGGGGATTCCTGTGTTTCCAGTTGTTAAAGGGGCTCCTAAATCAACAGTTACGTCTAAAGGGTTAATTATTTCTTCATATACTCTAAAAGAACTCTTTATACCTAATCTTGGAGGAAGTGGATCATATAATTTTATTAAACCTGTATTATCATCTAGTTGGGCATTAACAACCATAGCTGTATTCCCCCTACCAAAATTTATATTTAAATCCTTAACAAAAGAAGAAGCATTAAGAATTGCAACTAATTCATTTACCTTTTCAATAAGATTATCTTCATTAAAGATATTAGAAGAAAATCTAATTTCTGTTCTTGAAGGTGATACTTCTGATATAAAAAATGGTTTGCTATTTCCCCTAGTTAAGGCCTCTCTTTGAAATGAAAATAATAATTTATATTGACCACTTGTAAACCCATAATCTTTTAAAACTTGCTCATAGTTAATATCAACAGAATCAACTAAATTATCCGTAGGGTTTATATAGGGGGTGTAATCGGTAAATTTTTCATCATTAAGTACAACATTTCCTTGTAGATCAGAGATAGTTAATTCAATAGAGTCGCCTCTACTACCAAATCTCCTTAATAATAATTTTGTAGGGATTTGATCTAAATCACTTTGATCTATCGTTTCTATGGATTTTGTATTTACTATCATTTTATGATGTTATGTCTTCGTAAGTTTGTTTTACAATATCTCTAACATAATCTAAACAATCTATACAGTTACGGTATCTCTTAGTATTAGCTCCCCCCGTGGGCGTCGCCCTTTTATTTATATCTGCCTTCCATTCGCTATATGTTCTAATTTCTTGGAGTTGGCGGATGTTACTATTCCCCCCCTTTTCATAAGCTTCTTTTAAATCTCTATATGAATCATCTATCTTATTTTTATTCCCCTCAAATACATCAGCTCCATTAGGAAGTTTTTGGGAATTACCCTTTATCATATGTTTTCCAACTTCTTTAAGACCATCTGGAAATAATAAGCGAGCAGAATCCTTACTCCAATGTATGTTAGGATCACTAGGATTACCTATTTCTAATAGTAGAGCTGTATTTTCTGCTTGTTCCTCAAGATCATCTCCTATGCTGCCTGCAGTTTCTCCTGCAGATTCTATTATTTCAGTGCCAATAATGTGGTTATTTATTCTATTATTTAGGGCTTCTACTTGTCCCTCTAAATCTATTATTTGTTCATCTTTAGGATCTGTAAAATCTGTATAGTAATCCATACTTTCTCTAATAAGAGTATCATGAGACGTGATGCCTTCTTTAGGTATATCAAAAAATATTTTTCTATATTGTTTAAAAAAACCTTGTATGTCTATTGGAGGGGATTGTGGTTTTAATTCACTTATAGAGACATCTACCTTTTTTCTAAAGGCATCTTGGCTGTAAATAGTTTTTTGGAATTTTATATCCCCTAAAATCGGAGAGGGGGTTGGTTCAACCTCTTCTACAAAGGGTGAGGACATTATAGGTTCCCCGGTTGGTGGGTTATTATTTATATTTCCTCCCTTATTATTATCATTAGAAGGGAGTGATGGTGGAGTTATGGTATATGCCATAGTTATGTTTTAACAACTTTAAAGTAATAATCATTATCATAAACTTGAATACCATCATCATTTTCATGTTTAAATAATAGTTTATAGTATCTCTCTTCTTGAAGGCCTTGCATATATAATTTAAAATGCATTCCTTCTGTATCAGCACTTAATTTAGATTCTTCACCAAAAGGTATTAGTGTTTCTTCAGTAGCATAATCAACTAAGGAATAATATGATTTACTTGTAAAATATTTAACATCTAAGAAATTTGAAGAAGTTACAAATTTTCGAGTTGGATATAATTCTCTAACATTTAGTTTAAATTTATATTCTTCTGAGGTTCTAAATTTTTCTTTATTATTTTTTAGTGTAACATAGCATTCTCCTGTTTTTTTAATTTTACTATCTGTAGCAGAGCCAGTATCATACACTGAATCATCCCAAGAAATATCTAAATATGGTGGAAAAATTGTGTGGGTATCCATAGAAAAGAAATTTAATTCTCCATCATCTACTGCCGTAAATTCTTGTGAATCGGCTCTTTTAATTATAAATCCATTATTTGGTATTCCATCCCCTCCAAAATTATTAAGAGCAGAATATACATAAAATTTAACTATTGGAGCACTAACATCAAATGATAAATCTAATTCATCATTATAACTATATGTTTTAGTCACTTTAAATCCGCTTCCTGTGTACCATGTTCCCCCACCGGGAGATGCTGCTATCCAACTAGATGTAACCCCTGTAGCTAAACTAGCCGTAGCCCACTTAGTACCTAATTCATCATTTGAAATAGCATCTGGGCTTCCATCTCTATATAGCCAAGAACATCCATTAGAGATGGTTGGAATATTATTATATCTACCTGTTCCATTATTCCAACTTCCCGATATAGAGAATACTTCTAAATTTTGATTAATACTTAATTCTCTATGTTCAGTTTGGAATAAGTTTAGACTAGCTGAGAATAAGCCATTTGTAGGTTCAGTGCTAACTTTATTAATTAAAACATCATTTATCTCAGATTGTTTAAATTGAATTAAAATTCTACTAGGGTGGTAGTTTAAATCACTAAAAGATTCTTCATCTCTTAGTGTTAAGATCTCATCAATACCTGTATTAAGGATTGTCCTAGTAGGATGAGAGTAAATAGTAGTATCTTTTTCGGGAAATATAAAATAATGTGCCATAATGTTAATTTGTTACTCTACCAATTATATCTGTGTTAGGATATTTTAATTCAAAAATACTTGGGTCTAATGATGGATATATAGTGCCATTTCGGGTTGCTGCATCAAAATCATATTTAAATTTTGAATAACCTGAATTTTCACCAAATATATTAGTAAATATTACATTATTTACTGTTTGGATTCCATTTATACCATACAATAAACCTGATACATCGCCTATATTTATAGGTTGGTTTATCTGCCAATTATCTGTGTTAAAAAATGATTTTAAACTATTAATTGAATTTAAAAGGACTTGGTCATTTGAAAATCCCTTTTTAACTGAAATATCAAATTCGATTTTAAAGTTAATTACTGATGCCTCTTTAATGTTAATAGCATCAGTTAACATTCTGTATTGTTCTAAATAAGTTCCTAGATTAACCTTAGCTGCATACGATAAAGATGCTAATTTTTTATTATAATCATATCCTAAGGTATATAGATTTAAAGCATTGGGGTTAGATATTCTTTTATTAGTATCCATAGATATTTGTGTATCTTGTACTATGTATGCTTTAGCTACTTTACCAAATTGAGGTGGCATTGATAATGCTCTAAAAATATAATCTTCCTTAGTTACGGTTCTTTTTTGAGCAGAAAAATTTGCAATTGCATTTAATCTTATATCTTGTGATGAATCCCCAGGACCACCCCCTGTAGCGGGCTCTGGATTGTTGCAGGCTATTGATTCAATCGCTGTGTTAAATACTGTGGGATTTGTTCCCCCCTTAGAAGGAATAATAGTTAAGGATCCTACTCTATTTATAACATTAGAATTAGCATTTGAATTTATTCCTCCTCCAGTTAAATATTTTACCGTTAAAGTTGTATTAGAGGGAACTTCACCATATGCTTTAGTAAATAAAAAATTAGAGGGATCATACGCTATATCTAATAGGGATCTGCCATCTTTAATTCCTAATCCTATATTGTCTGGGTTTGGTATAATAGTTGTATCATCACCACTAGTAGCTCCAGCACCAAATTGAATTTCCATTTTTTTATCAGATCTAAATCTTGTAACAAATCTTTTAGCTACTTTTTTAGTTCTTAATAAAAAGGGAACTTGATTCTGATATTGTTTTAAATCTGGGTCATTTACTTCAGTGTTTGGTACTTCTTCAAATATTGTTTCCTGAGCTAAATAAGGAACTTCTGTGTATTCATTTCCGTCAGAATCTGTAATTGATTGGATTCCTATTATTTTCGAATCATCTAGTGATAAGGTTTTAAATCTTTCAGCTGCTCCAATATCAAAAGTAGCAGTTTCTATTTCAGCACTAAGAGCTTTAACTTTTTTCTTTAAAAGAAAATAATCAGGTTGAGTACCATTTACAGAATAAATTGATTGTTCCGTAGTATCAAATGAAGAACTAAATGCAAAATTTACATCACTTTGAATAAGATAATCGACTCCACTTCCATTATTAGGTTTAAATGTAGAATTTTTTTGAATTCTTAAAGCATAATCATAATCAGGTAATCCTTCAGCATTAGCTGGAATTTGTTGAAATATTTCTAATTCAACAGAAGCAGGATTTGTTACAACAGGTATATAACCTAAAGTATATGCTAAAGCATATAAATTTTCTCTTTCTTGTGCATATTGTAAAAATGTTTCTTGTACTTGAGCATCTGTATAGAATGATAAAACGTCTCCTATATATGATGCCATTTCAATAAACATAGTACCTGGGCTAGCTTCAGTAAAGTCATTAACCGTATCAGGATAATATATTTGTGCTAAGTTAATAAGAGCTCCTTTAAAGTCAGAAAAATCCTTATTAAGATAATTTATAGTTTTATTGTCTGATGTAGCGCTTGAGTATGCCATTATTGGTTGTTAAAATTGTCGTTAGTAAAACTTAAGGTTACTGAGTCTTCTTCATCATTATTTACTAATGAATAGTTAACTGTAACAAATAATTTATGTCCTGCTATTCCTCCGTCTTTTAAAAATATATCCTTAATTTCAATTTCAGGCACATACTGTTCGACTTGGGGGGTTACATAATTTCTAAGACCATCCCCCGCGATTTCTGTTTGTTGTTCAAAAAGTCTATTTTTTAATCCCGCCCCAAATAGTGGTTGATTTAATCTCTCTCCTGGAGAAGTAATTAATACGTTTATTAATTTAGATCTAGCATGATCTTTAGTAGTATAATCTAAAGTAAATACTCTTTTTTTATTAAAAGGTAAACGAACTCCTACTGCTACCTTTTCAGCAACATCAATTGGGTTTATTTTAATAGGTTTACGGAGTTTTATAGCCATTATGGTCTAAAATTTTTCTTTCCATCAATTGCCTTCATTAATTGACTATAATCTTTATTTATAAATTGATTTACAGGATCGTGAGGGTTGTGTTGGGGTTGTTGAATCTCATGAGATGACTGTGCTGTTTCATTTAATAAACCATTTAATGTATTATCTTGTGAAAATGCTTGTGGGGTAAATTGCTCTCTAAGTTTTTGTCTAAATTCTTCAGGAGCAGGTTCATTTTTCACTTCATTTATAACTTGGTTATTAGTTGTTAAATTCTCTTTTAATAACGCAATTTCGCGTCTTAAAGCGTAATCTATTTCTTCACGCACAACTTTTCTAATTACTTTTTCAAATGCACTTAATTTCATGTATAGGTGTTTTTAATAAATATAAAATATTTTTGTTTTATTGTTTAAATTTTTTAAAGGATATTTTAGGCGGGAAAACTACATCTGAATTAGGTGTACTATTATTATTATTATTAGTACTATTATTAGTATTGCCCCCCTTATTAGTTACTATCAAAGCATCACTTAATACTGTTGAAATGTTGCCTTTATCTTTTATATAATCTGATAGGTTTTTATTTCCTAAAAGTTCATTATCATTATCTTCATCATTTAATTGTGGTAGAATTAATGATGCTATAAATTTAGTGTATACATCTATTATTTCTGCTTTAATTGATCCAGAAGGGGGGTTTTCAAGTGATGAGGGACCTCCGAGAGTATTAAGTACTTTATCAAATCCTGAGATTCCTTTATTTAAAGGGTCTAATATTTTATTCACTTCTTTATTAAAATAATTCTTAATTCCAGAGATACTATCTAAAGATCCTTTTCCTTTAGCAACCAAATCTTTTAAATCTTTCTTTAATTCACCTAATTTATTAATTACACCCCCATTAGCAGCTACAGAAGATGAAGCTGCTAGTCCTGCATCAATAGTTATAAATATACCCGATATAAGATTAAATATATCAGAGAGAGGATCTGTAAATTTATCTAAAAAATCTAATTTACCTGTTATTTGGGATAATTTGTCTTTTATTGATGTTAATTCCCTTTTACCATCTTCTGATTTTTTTATTACTTTATCTATAAGAGATATAGATTTATTATAGACTTTTTCTACTTCTAATAATGTCTTTTGGAATTCTTCAGAATTAGATGCAGGAACCGATTTAACAGCTCCCGTTGGATCAGCTAAAGTAGATGCAACAATTGATTGTAATTGCATTTCAAGATCTTCACGTGTAGGAATTTGGGCTCCTAATTCCTCCTCTGCTCTTTTTTTAGCAGCTGCTATTATTTTGTCTTTATTCTCCGCTAGGAGTTTAGACATTGAATTTATGGTATTATTAAGTACATTATTTATCATCTTATAAATACTTTATCACTTTTAATATCATCTAATTTTGCTTCTATTCTATCTAAATTAGATACTATAGCTTGCCCCAGGACTTTATTGATAGCAGGATTAGGACCTTGTAGACCTGATGTTTGTGGGTATTGAATAGTAAAAAACATTTTAAGAGATCCAATTAAATCTTCTAAAATTAATTTTAATGTGTCACTTTTAACAGCAGGTATATTAGGATCTTGGCCATCTATTATAGGACCAATGTATATTTTAGGGGTATTAATAAACGTATTTTCCCTAGTATTTATGTGGAATTCACCTTCAGTTTTAAATAGAAAAAAATTAGTAGTTGAAAATATAACATCATCTCTTCCATTAAATACTAATCGATCACTGTCAATCAATATTTGTTTACCAACGTATAAATCCTCTTGTATAAATTCTTTTGCCATTATTATTTTATTTTTAAGCAAGGGGTTCACCCCAATATTCAAAGTGCCACAATTCATCCATGCTCCCTCCAACATCACTTAATCTCCAGGGATTATACCACCCCCACTTTGCTCCTATAGTTGCTATATCTTTATAAGTTTGAGAACCTATTCTGCCTTTTTTATTTACTGCCGGTGAGGTAGATCCTCTTTTTCCATAATTTTCTAATTCCCCAAATAAATTCCCAAAATCTACTGCTAGGCCGGTACCATGGGGTCCCCCCCCGGTTTTAGTAGAATACCTTAATGCAGATGTAAGTAAGTAATATATACCTTTTTCCTCCATTTCCTTTTCCCAATTAATAAATGATTGTGCACAGGCTTTATGTAAATAATATCTTTTATCAAGCCTTATAGCACTACCCATATATGGTGAAAATTTAAGAGGGTATAGATTTGCATCTGCTACCATTACTAAATCCCCACTATCAACGTATCCCATTACGTCTTCTTTTGTTACACTATTATCTCTTAAGGTAAATTTAAATTTCTTAAATGATGGACAATAATAACTCTTATCGAAGCTTGTACCACTCTTACTAATTCCAGGACTATTCCGCCCAAATTTATTAGGATTTATTATAGGAGCAGGATCTGCCCCTTCTGGGATATTTAAAGGGTCAGAAGGGATTGATGGTTGAGTTGGTAATTCGGGTTGTGATTCTTCTGTTATGTATATAACAGGTGGTTGATCTAGTTCATATTCTTCTGGTGTTTGTTCTGAAATGATCCCTTCATCAATAGCTTCATCTAATGCTGCAAATACTGGATCATAAAGGGGGTCTTCAACATCAACTTCGGCTACAGTAGTTGTTGTTGTTTCTTTAACTTTAGCTCCTATACCGGCAAAGTGGTTTTCGACTTGTAATGTAGGTGTAGGATTAGTAGTAGGAATATCAATTACTGGTTCTTTTTCTATTTCTTTTAAAGGCTCTACATATGGTTTATATTCTGAGCGTAGTGATGCTATAAGATTAGATGATGTTTTTATGTTAACTTTCCGATTGGTTGCTAAGTGTATAGTTCCATCATCATCATTAATGTTTTCAACTTCATCATCCCCCAAACTTAAAACCATAGCTCTATTTTGTTCAATTCCTCCTAATCCCGAACCAGGCCCCTGATTAGCTTTATCATTAGCACTAAAACTAATTCGTTGACCTGATTTTCCTTGGTTTACTGTGCCTCCTTCAGTAAGGTTAAGATTTTTTTGGTTTGGGTTTTCTTTATAATAAGTACCTAATTTTACTTTATTATCTTTAGAATCATCTAATCTAAGTATAAAATTCCCATTATTATTATCTTGGGATAAGATGTATACCGGAGATCTAGGGTCACTTCGACCCCCTAATCCTAAAGTTCGTAAATAATTATTTAGCATTTTAACTGCTACATCCTGACTTCCCGGGGTTCTAAATTCTTTTTGAAATTCAAAATTAGGTGAGGATTGGCTAGTTTTATTTTTCTTTTTTGATTTTGTATCTAAAGGTACCGCATTACTCCCCGCGTTATTATGTATATTTATAGCTGGAGTATAATAATTTGAAGTAAAATTAGAATTACCACCTAAACCAGAATAATAATCATCACTAGTAGATTGAATTACATTTACTAATTCTCCTATTAAGGGAGTTGTAAAATTATTTAAATTTAATGGTTTAGCTCGAGGTAGGGTTGTAGTATCGTTTGCTGATTCTTTAGCTTTTTCATCAGTAAAAAATATAATTCCTATACTATCAGGTCCATTATAAGCAATATGGTTTTTATCTAGTATAATATCAGCTACTCTTTTAGTAGTTTTCTGCGTTTTAGGTAATCCTGGATTACCTATAGAGCCCCCTTGGTTTTGTTGGTTACTTAGACTCATCTCCTGCTATTTCTTCTGCTATTGCTTGAAGTTGTTTCATTTCTTCATCAGTTAGTAATGAATCTCCCCCATTAGTAGCAGCGCTATTACTTAAACGTTGAATAACTGCCATCATTTTAATTAGATGTTCGTCATTTTTTACTGATACTTCTAAAT
>JGI24005J15628_10000843_pt1 | contig 16845 bp, 3 predicted proteins | sample LinPmetageLP40_FD_15628 | JGI IMG/M metagenome (IMG submission 15628)
CATATCGATAGCAGCAGCAGGTGCTTACACCTGGTACAGTGATGCGGGTTTAACGACTCCGATAGTCACCGCAAATGACAATGCCCCAACGAATGTAGAGTTAAGCTTTAGCGATGCAGTTGCATCGGTGACCACGGTTTATGTAACAGAGACCGCGAGTAGTTGTGAGGGATTAGCCACGAGTGTAATGTTGACAGTTAATGCTTTGCCAGTAGCCGATGCGGGCAGTAATGTAACGATCTGTGATGGGTTGAGTACAGTCTTAGGCGGCAGTCCGAGTGCAACAGGCGGCAATGGCAGCTATGGATATAGCTGGAGTCCAACAACGAATTTAAGCAGTAGTACGGTAGCGAATCCAACATTTACGAGTGCAGGAGCGATGGCCACGACTACCTATACGTTGACAGTTACCGATGGCAATACCTGTGTAGGAACAGCGAGCGTAGATGTGACGGTAACAGGTCTTCCAAGTGTCCCAACAGTAGTAAATCAAACGCAGACGGTCTGTGTTGGAGATGGATTGGGCGTCATATCGATAGCAGCAGCAGGTGCTTACACCTGGTACAGTGATGCGGGTTTAACGACTCCGATAGTCACCGCAAATGACAATGCCCCAACGAATGTAGAGTTAAGCTTTAGCGATGCAGTTGCATCGGTGACCACGGTTTATGTAACAGAGACCGCGAGTAGTTGTGAGGGATTAGCCACGAGTGTAATGTTGACAGTTAATGCTTTGCCAGCCCCGACACTTTCAGGTCTAACCAACGTCTGCACTAACCAAACAGGAGTCACCTACACCACCGAATCTGGAATGACTAATTATACATGGAGCAAAAGTAGTGGAGTTACGGTTGCTGGAGGTACATTAACTGACGACTTTATCACAATAAACTGGGGTGCAGCAGGGTCAGAAACAGTATCAGTAAACTACAACGATATCAATGGATGCACTGCGTCATCAGCAACAGTTTACAACGTAACTGTTGAAATATTGCCAACAGGAGATATCGATGGTGCAACATCCGTTTGTCCAGGTACTGATACTGATCTAATATTTACTATGACTGGTGTAGGGACAACATTTGATGTTATTTATACAGATGGAACTTCTAATATTTTATTGAGTGGGATCAGTTCACCGTATCCATTGACAATTACACCCTTAGCAACTAAAACGTACGACTTAGTACGCGTAACTGACTTATCAACAGGTTGTAATGCGGTTACTCTAACAGGAAGCGAAACAGTATCTGTACTATCAAGTCCAGCAACCGATTCCAACCTAGCCTTCAATACTTCCTGTAGTGATGAGAATATCGGAATTACGCTGTTATTAGAAGGTGGTGGATCAGCATTTTCATGGGACATAGAATTGTTAAGTAAAGATGTTAATGTTACATCAGGGTCAGCAATTGGAGTACTAGCCGTAGGTGAAACAGATGAAGATTTTATTTCAACCCATAATTATAATAACATAAGCAGTACACCTGGAAATGTTGTGTACGAAGTTATTCCAAATAGTTCTGGTGGATGTAGTGGGAGTCCATTTGATATCACAGTTACTATCAATCCAGAACCTGTTGGCACAATTATCCCTGCTGGAACACTGGAATGGTGTAGTGATGTAGCCTTAAATTATAGCCTACAGGACAATATAAATACCCTCCCGGGAAATAGCGTGCTGAGTACCTTCAGTTGGGTGGCAGCTTCTAATACAGACGTTGATAATGAAAGCACATCGCCACAAACTGGAAGTATAATCAACGATGTAATAACGAACGAATCTGGAACAGCACAAGATGTTCAATACACTGTCACACCTACAAGCTCCAATGGTTGTGCAGGTGATCCATTTACGGTCACTATCACAATTGATCCTGAACCAGTGCCTACAGCTTCTAACTTTGATGTTACCATATGTAGTGGTGAAGCTTTATCAAGGAATTTGCAAAATGATATTTCAGCTGCACCTGTAGTAATTACAAGTGACTTTATATGGTTGGCAACAACACCTCATGCTCAAGTCTCTGGGGAAAGCCTGTCAGCACAATCGACCTCAACACTAGATGATGTACTGACCAACTTAACGGCTGGTCAACTATCAGTAATTTATACAGTGACTCCGACAAGTCAAGGAACAAATTGTGCAGGCGATCCTTATACAGTCACTGTCTTTATTGATCCTGCGCCTATCGCAACTCCATCGGCAATTACTGCTTGCAGTAATGTAGCACTATCACACGATTTACAAGTAAATAATATCACTAACGCAGTTACATCAGCATTTAGCTGGCAAGCGATAGATAACCCTAACACTACTGGAGAAAGTCATACATCATCAGTAGTTAATTTGACGATTAATGATAATATCAGAAACCTTACTACTGTGTCTCAAACAGTGATTTACACAATTACTCCAACTTCCACTTTAACAGGCGGGTGTGTAGGTGATCCATTTACGGTGTCAGTTGTAGTAGAACCAGAGCCAGTAGGAGCGAATGCGATTGTTGATATATGCAGTGGAGATGCTGCTTCTGCCTATAACTTGCAGACAAGTATCACCAATGGTATCGCAAGCAGTTTTGACTGGATAGCGCAGATGGATGTTATTGGGGTAACAGGTGAAAATTTCTCAATCGCTACTACAGCTAGTACAATCACTGATGTATTAATCAATACAACATCTGCTCCAATAGATGTAATCTATGATGTGACTCCTGCTGCAATAGCAGGTCTAAACTGTGGAGGTACTACTTTTACAGTAGCGGTTACAGTCAATCCTATACCTACTACCGCTACTAACGTCAATGATAGCACTTGTAGTGATGTGGCTCTAACTCATGATCTACAAGCGGATGTGAATAATGGAGTTACAGGAGTGAATTTCAGTTGGATAGCACAATCTGATAACACAGATGTAGATGGAGAAAGTTTATCTGCCCAGAATAGAAATTCTATAAATGACACATTAGAAAACTTGACAAATATGGATCAAACGGTGATCTATAATGTCACTCCAAATAGTGCGGGCTGTGTGGGTGCAGTTTATACCGTTTCGGTAACGGTTTACCCTGAGCCTGTAGGTACCACGATAGCTACAGGTATTGTTTCTACATGCAGCGATGTAGCCTTAAACTATAATCTACAAAATAATGTAGATGGTAATAACGGAGTACCATCCAACTTTACTTGGATAGCTGCTGACAATGGTAATGTCAATGGGGAGAGCCTTACCATCCAATCAGGAAGTGTGATTAATGATGAGATCACCAATGCTACGATTGTTCCACAGGATGTGGTATATACAGTGATTCCTACCTCTCAATCAAATACGTGCGCAGGTGATCCATTTACTATTACTGTGACGGTGAATCCTGAGCCAGTAGCGACTAACTCCACAGACAATACATGTAGTGGCGTAGCATTGAATCATAATTTGGATAATGTTTTGGTGAATTTTGGAGCAGGGGTAGTATCTTACTCTTGGACAGCTATTGATAATACTGATCCGCTAGTGACTGGAGAAGGTTCAGGAACAGGTAATATTATCAATGAAACAATCACTAACCTTACCAATATCCAACAGACCGTAGTTTACAATGTGACTCCTTCTTTAGCTGGATGTCTAGGGGATACATTTACAGTGACGGTGACCATTGATCCAGAGCCAGAAGGAGTAAGTATAGCACAAGGTACATTGTCAGAATGTAGTGATGTGCAGTTGAGCTATGATCTTCAAGACAATGTAGTAAACTCTGGCAATGGTGTGGTGAGCACATTTATTTGGTCTGCAAATCCTAATGGAAATGTATCCGGATTGAATACGGGTAATACTTCAGGAAGTATTATTGATGACATTATTACCAATACTTCTGGAACTGCACAGGATATCACTTACAACGTGATTCCAACCAGCACTACTGGTTTTTGTGCTGGTGATCCATTTACGGTAGTGATTTCGATCCAGCCAGAACCAGAACCTCAGAATACGAACTTCAACGTCACAATTTGTAGCGGTGACAATATCAATAGAATGTTGCAAAATGATATTGTGATAGAAGCACCACCGATTACAAGTGACTTCGTTTGGTTGGCGACTACTCCGGATGGAGATGTGTCAGGAGAAAGTACTTCCACCCAAACCACGGGAATTTTGAACGATGCCCTCATCAATCAAGAAAGTACGCCTAGAACAGTGATTTATACGGTCACGCCAATCAGCCAAGGCACCAATTGTACAGGTAACTCATATACAGTGACCGTCACCGTAAATCCCGAACCTGTAGGAGTAGATGATGCGCTGACCGTGTGCAGTGGAGATATATTAAGCTATGATTTACAGGATAATATAGACTTGCCAGCAGGCAATAGCGTAGCAAGTACTTTCGATTGGGTGGCTAGTGACAATGCAAATGTGACAGGGGAGAGTACTACGCCAGAGCTTAATTCAAGTGCTATAGATGATCAGTTGACCAATTTATCTACTATTCCTCAAATCGTAGCATATACGGTGACACCGACCTCCGTAATTCCAAATAGCTGTACAGGCGATCCATTTATAATCACTGTTACGGTCGATCCTGAGCCGGTAGGAGCTACAGGAGTTGGAGAAACTATTTGTAGTAATGTGCCGTTGGCTCATGACTTACAAAATGACATCACCAACGGACTTCCGAGCGACTTCATCTGGACAGCAGCAGCCGAAAATACGGATGTGAACGGAGAGCAATTTGGAACAACATTCAATTCCAGTGTTCTCGGGCATACATTGATTGATCACACTTTGGTCAATACTTCAGGAACAAATCAAACAGTAACTTACAATGTAACACCCACTAACAATATTAACGGTTGTACAGGGACGATTTTTACTGTAATAATTACTATTGAACCAGAACCCGTAGGAACTAATGATATTACTTTTGCAGAATGTAGTGATGTGATGCTCAGCTATGACTTGCAAGCAAATGTTGATGCAGTAAATCCAATAGTAAGTAGCTTCACTTGGATAGCAACGAATAATCCAGATCCAAATGTAACAGGAGAGAGCACTGGTGGCGGATCAGGGAGTATTATCAATGATGTGATTACCAATACATCAGGAAGTGATCAGGTAGTATCCTACACAGTGACTCCAGTAAGTGCCTCTGGTTGTCTTGGCAGCACGTTCGATATTGATATCACCATCTATCCAGAACCAATAGGAACATCTGAAGCTAGAACTACGTGCAGCGATATACCTTTGAACTACAATCTACAGACTAATATAAATATATATGCAGGGATAGCAAGTGACTTCCTTTGGGTAGCTACTGACAATACCAATATCAATGGAGAAAGTTTGACCAACCAAACCGATATGGTCATTGCAGATCAGCTGACCAACTTAACAGGGGTTGATCAGGTAGTTATATACACCATTATCCCAACTTCTCAAGCACCAAATAGCTGTTTGGGAGATCCCTTTACGCTCACAGTTACAGTATTTCCCGAGCCAGTTGGAGCAGACAACAATTCAATCTCTGCATGTAGTGATGTGTTGTTTAACCATTCATTGCAGTCAGATATTACCAATGGGATGCTGGGTAATACTTTTACTTGGCAAGCTGCAGACAACTTATTGACCACTGGAGAAGAAACTTCACTGCAAATGTCATCCAGCATTAGTGATGATGTCAATAACCCTACAAACTCACCGCAAACAATTGTGTACACTATAACTCCAATAGGGGCAAATGGTTGTACAGGCAACCCATATTTTATCAACGTTACCATTGACCCAGAACCTGTAGGTGCATATGATAATACTTATACTGAGTGTAGTGATGTACAATTGAGCTATGATTTGCAGAATAACATTGTATCATCTGGAAATGGTCTTGTGAGTAATTTTATATGGAAAGCTATAAATAATGCGAGTGTGACAGGTGAGATTACGACTGATCAAACGGGGAGTGTCATCAATAATACAATAACAAATGTGACCGAAGACCCAGTAGTCGTCAGATACGAGGTGATCCCAACGAGTATTTCAGGAGGTTGCATCGGTAATATGTTCTTAATAGATATCACGATCGACCCAGAACCACTGGGTGTATTAGATATTTCAACTTTCGTTTGCAGCGATGCTGTATTCAATTATGATTTACAGGCGAATATTGATGGAGTTGGAGGTAATGATGTCACCAGCACATTTCTGTGGGTCGCTGCGAGTAATGGTGTAGTGGATGGAGAAAGCCTTACATCACAAGCGGGAGCATTTATCACTGATGTCCTTACAAACCAAACTAGCGGTACTGAAATTGTGACATATACCGTAACTCCTACAGGTATCAATGGATGTTTGGGAAATCCATTCTTTATTGACATCAATGTATATCCAGAGCCGCTCGGAGTTGATGAAAGTATTACGATATGCAGTGATGAAGTTTGGAGTTATAATTTCCAGACTGACAACATAACCCCTGATGGCAATGGGATAGCCAGCTCATTTATGTGGGTAGCAACTAATAATCCTAATGTGGCAGGTGAAATTTCAGGGTCTGGAGATGAGCTGTATCATCAACTGACCAACCTGACTGGCTTAGTACAAACAGTTATCTATACGGTTACACCGTTATCAGATGTTAATTTTTGCACTGGTGACGATTTTATTGTATCAGTGATAGTTGATCCAGAGCCCGTTGGGGCGAATACAATAATCAATATTTGTAGTGATGTAGCACTTGGTCATGACTTACAAGACGATATCACCAATGGTATAGCGAGTAGCTTTAGTTGGGTTGTGACTACTGTGACAAATGTGACTGGCACAGTATTGTCAGCTACCGGCAGTGATCTATCGGCTGTGGTACTGACCAACGACAGTGGTCTGCCTGGTGTAGTGACTTATGACGTAACACCTACAGATTTAGGTACATTGTGCGAAGGAGACGTATTCACTGTGACAGTCAATGTTGAATCTGAACCTTTAGGAACTACAATAGTAGTTGGAACAGAATTTGAATGTAGTGGTGTAGCACTTAACTATGACTTACAAGCTAATGTGACTGCTACCAATGGAGTTGCAAGTACATTTAGCTGGATTGCGATTGATAATACGGATCTAAATGTCACCGGTGAGAGCCTCACTACGCAATCAGGAAGTGTGATCACCGATGTAGTAACTAATAAATCTACTGGCAATCAGGACGTTACTTATCTTGTAACACCATTCAGTACTGCTGGCAATTGTATTGGTACACCTTTCAACATCACACTTACGATATACCCTGAACCAGTAGGTATTACTGTTCCCAATGATGGCACAGTCACTACTTGTAGCGATGTGGCTTTCAATTATAATTTACAAACGAATGTTAGCACAATCGGCAATATGCTTGATAGTGACTTTAGCTGGGTGGCCGATGACAATCCTGATGTGATAGGGGAAAGTTTACTGGCTCAAAGTGGAGATGTCATCAATGACGTAGTTACCAATGTGTCAGGAGTAGATCAGACGGTTGTTTACAATGTGACCCCGACAGATGTTACCAACTTCTGTGTGGGAGATGTATTCCAAGTTAATGTTACCATTCAATCTGAGCCATTGGGGCTTGATGGATTGTTTACGGTGTGCAGTGGTGATGTGTTCAGCCATGACTTAGATACAGATATCCAAAATGGCATGACCACTACTTACCAATGGAGCGCACCGGCTCACTCAGACGTAACAGGTGCTAACCTGGGTGTAGGGACGCTTAGTACAAGCACGATTGATGGGCCATTGATGAATGTAAGTAGCATTCAACAGACAGTGGTATATACGGTGATTCCGGCATCAGGAGGATGTGTGGGCGATTCATTTGAAGTGACTGTGCTGGTTAATCCAGAACCTATAGGAGTGCCTGATGTAGTGAGTGCTTGTAGTGATGTCGCATTCGACTACGATTTACAAAATAATGTAATTACAGCTCCAGGGAATGGCGTATTGAGTACATTCGTTTGGGAAGAAAAAGCACCACTTAATGGTAGCGTAAGTGGTGTAAGTATTGGTCAACAAGTGGGGAGTACCATCACCGATGTGATCACTAATCCAACAATGACAGATCAAGATGTTGTTTATACGGTGACTCCAACTAGTCTAAGCATTTTCGGTAGTTGTGCTGGAGTTTCGTTTGAAGTGACGGTCGTAGTAAGTCCTGAGCCAGACGCTATTGATGTGACGGATAACACGTGTAGCGATGTAGCGCTGAATCACGATTTGCAGAACGATATTACGAATGGATTGGCAAGTACATTCTTATGGGTGGCAGCTAATAATAATGATGTCAACGGAGAAAGCGTAGTCACTCAGGGAGGACAGTTTATCAATGATCAGTTAACCAATGTAACTGGAGGTGATATAGATGTGATATATACAGTTACACCAACAGAAACCACCAATGGTTGTGAAGGTGATACATTTACTGTAACCGTGACAGTAGCTTCTGAGCCGTTGGCTGATGATGTGGTAATCAGTACTTGTAGCAATGTAGTACTTAATCATAACCTTGAAGGAGATATCGACAATGCCATGACTGGGAATACTTATTCCTGGCTACCTATTGACAATGTAAATGTGAGTGGAGAGAGTACAACTCTTCAATCAGGAAATATTATCAATGACAACCTAAGGAACTTTACAAGCTCACCTCAAACCGTGGATTATATTGTAACACCTAGAGGTAGTAATCTGTGTTATGGTGATCCATATACTGTATCTGTTACAGTCAATCCAGAACCTGTAGGAGTATCCACAGTAGATAACGTATGTAGCAATGATGCACTTGCTCATAATTTACAACTTGATATTTCGAACGGGTTGACTAGTAACTTTAGTTGGATAGCTGCGGACAATGGAAATACAACTGGTGAGAGTACGAGTGCTCAAAGTGGTAGTGTTATCAGCGATGTTATAACTAATGATATAATGACTAATCCAGCAAATGGAGATCAGGTTGTGATATATACAGTTACACCGACTGACAATGCTAATGGCTGCGTGGGTGATCCATTTACGGTGACAGTTACTGTAAGTCCTTTACCTACCATGAGTATAGCTGATAATGGTGGATTTACAGGTACGATTTGTAGCGGAAGCATGACTGATTTCAAATTAAGCAGTTCAACAGTTGGGGCAGTGATCAAACTTGATGATGTAACTAATACGGCTGGAGTGACTGGATTTAGCACCCCGGGAGCTACTTTCTCTGATGGTAATGACATCCAAGATGTACTAACGAATACGACAGACGATCCAGTAATTATCATTTATGAGTTTAGCGTGAGCATAGGAGGTTGTGATGACAAAGTAGCTGCATTTACCAAAATTGTCACGGTTAATCCGAACCCAACATTTACGATTACAAATACTACAACGGAAATTTGTAGTGGAGAGAATGTTGACATTACCCTTGGTAGCAACACGGCTGGACATCAGATTAATATTGTATCAATAGACTATGGTACGTTACCGAATAATGTAACAGGAGGAGCAGCTACTGGACCTTTCTTTGGAGGTAGTAATTATCAAATAATGGATGCACTTACAAATATCACTGATAATCCAATTACTGTGACTTATACGTTTAGTGTTACGACTCCTGGAACAACGCCTTCATGTCCACTTCCTGCGGTTCCTACACAAACAACTACAGTAATTGTCAATCCAGATCCTACTTTTACAGTTACAAACAATGCAATGGTCATATGCTCAGGGGAAATAACTAATATAGATATAGTCTCTTCGACTACAGGAGCAGTGATAGAGTTAATTGCAATTACACCGAGCTCAGTGAGTTTAGTTGGCTTACCAGCAGTTGGATCAACTTATTTGAATGGTGCCAATCTAGGTAATGCCATTACTAATCCAACTAATGTGATCCAAACAATTTTATATGAATTCCAAGTGTCAGTGGACGGCTGTATCAACTTAGGTACTGAATTGAGAACAGTCACTATTAATCCTATTCCAGATGTGGCATTGTCAGTATCAGCACAAACCATTTGCGATGATGACTTCACCAATATTGTATTATCCAATCCGAATAATGTGCTAGGAACTGCTTACTCTTGGACTGTAGTAGCGACAGCAGGAATTATGAATGCTTCTAACGACTCTGGTGGCATTATTGCACAGCAGTTGGATAATACCACGAACACAGCTGGAACTGCTACTTATACTATTACTCCTTCTGCTAATGGTTGTGATGGTGTTTCTAAAACAATAATCGTAACAGTTGATCCTACACCTGCTTTGGTAACATCTGGAGATGAAGTGATTTGTTCTGGAGAAACAACCAGTATTGCACTTAGTCCAGACCCTTTACAAAATGTAATAGGAACGACTTACAGTTGGGTTGTTCAGCCTCATACTACTAGTATAGTTGGTGCTGCAGATGGTGCAGGAACTAGTATTGCTCAAAATTTAGAAGTAGATTCAGATGCAGGCTTAGGCCCTGAGTCGATTATATATAGAGTGACTCCCAATGCTGCAGGCTGTGATGGTGCCTTTATTGATGTAACTGTTACAGTTAATCCTTTGGCTAAAGTTGACGCCCTGGTAATAGATGATGAAATATGTGAAGATGAACCAATTAGCTTACTAGCATCGCTATCAGGCGCAACGACAACGGGTGCTACATGGACTGGAGGAAATAACCCAACGGGATATAGCAATGGTGGTTCAACCGTGTCAAATGGTGAAGTCACTACATATGACTTCGATCAGGTAGATATTAATGCCGGGTTTGTGACATTTACCCTTACAACAGCCGATCCTGATGCAGGAGGCCCTTGTACCGCTGCTAGTGATCAGATTACTGTTATAATTAATAAACTTCCAGTAGTTAGTTTGGATTTTGCGGGACTGAATGTGATCAATCAACGTGTTGATACGGTGGCAGAAAATGATATGCCTTATCTACTGATTGGAAATCCTCTACCATCTAGTGGGCTGAATGGAACTTATTCAGGAGACGGTGTTGTTGGCACCACCTTCGATCCATTTATCGCCAATAAGAACATGGATAATTTGGTGACTTATACTTTTACTAATTTGAATGGTTGTACCAATGCTGTTACAGATACTGTATTTGTAAAAGCTGCCCCAGATATACCATTGCAAAACGAAACAGCCATTTGTTATAATGGTGGCTTGGAAGTACTTGCTCAATTGCTCCCTCCAGATATTGGTACATGGTCTGGTACTGGAGTGATTCCTGCAGGAGGCGGTAATTTCACCTTTGATCCGTTGGTTGCAGGTGTAGGGGCACATGTTGTTACATTTGACATCACCGTGAATGGATCACCTGGTAGTACCACAAAGACTATCAAAGTCACTCCTTCAGCTGTTGCAGATTTTGATGCCTTGAATTTCTGTGTTGATGCGCCTATCCAGTTCCAAGACAATTCATTTATTGATTCGAGTATATACCCTTCTACTATTGTTGACTGGGATTGGGACTTCGGAGATAATACAAGAAGTGATTTACCAAGTCCGTCACATCAATTTACAGCATCAGGTGACTATACGGTGACGCTTAAATTAACTACAGAGTCCGTGGTAAGTCTCAATGGGAATTTGACAAACATTGAAACATGTTTTTCTGAGATTTCAAAAGTAATTACTGTCGGAGCCAAACCTGAAGCAGAATTCGATTGGTCTGGTGTATGTATTGGGCAAGTGACACAATTTACTGATATCACCACTTTAAGTGGGGCAGTAATCGACACTTACACTTGGGATTTTGGAGATGGTACTACGATTTCTGGTAATGCAGGTGCGGCTATTACTGATGGGGGAATCTCTACTTCAGGAATTTATAATGACCCTGTACATGAATATACTGTGAATGGAGTTTACAATGTCACCCTGACAGTGAATACTGTGAGAGGTTGTGAATCCCTGTTTACGCAGCGAATTGGAATTTTACCAGAAAGTGATACCAATTTCCCATATTTTGAGGACTTTGAATCTGATAATGGGGGTTGGGTCGCAAGTGCTGATTTTGACCTGGGAACTGGATATGTCAGTGATACAAGCTGGGTATGGGGTGAACCTAATGGGTCGAACATCGCTTCTCCTGGAAATAATGCATGGTGGACTGGTAAGAATATGATCAGCTCAGGTAAGGCCGATACAACGTACTTTGCACTAGAGTCTTCTTTTGTGAATGGTCCTTGTTTTGATCTTTCATCACTTACCAGACCCATGTTTGCGATGGATGTATGGGTGGATGTACAAGAGTCATTTGACGGTGCTGTATTGCAATATTCAAGTGGCGGAGAGTGGATCAATGTTGGATTTATCAATGAGGGACTCAATTGGATTGATGGACAAGGGATCGCAGGTATGGCTCGCAACCAATCATTTGGTAGATTTGGATGGACTAAGAATACGGGTGGATGGGTAAGTGCACGATTTAACCTGGATGATATTCCTTTGTCAGAAAGAGGCTTTGTTAGATTTAGAATTGCCTTCGGATCGGACACTAATACCCCTGAGTCAGTTGTTCACAACGGATTCGCCTTTGATAATGTATTTATAGGAAATAAAACACGTAATGTACTGGTGGAGCATTTCACGAACGAAAACATCAATGGATCCGAGGCAAATCAATACCTATATGATTTATTTGATGCACAACAGACCAATATAGATGATTCTGTGGATTTTGTACTCATACAACATCACCTCGGTGTGCCTAGTGCTGATGTTCTAAATGAAGACAATGTAGAAGATCCTGGTGCTCGCGCCTTGTTCTACGGTTTCTCTGAAGGGCCACGTTCGATTGTAGATGGATTACCAGAATTCTCTGGAAATACCATTCTGAAAATTGATGAGATCGGTATAGATAGCTTGTCCTTGAAAGACCCTGTATTTGACGTCAAACTGGATACAACAGTCACCAATAGAAATGAAATTCAGGTTGAGGTGATCCTTACGGCCAATCAAGCATTTGACGAAGAATTGATACTACATGTAGCCATCATTGAGGATCAAATCATATTGGGATCAAACACCTATCGTTCTGTCTTGAAGAAACTACTTTACGGAGGAGATGGATTGATCATAGATCAATCTTGGGATATAGGATCTGAAAGTGGAATACTGACCAGTAATTGGGAAATAGATATGACAATTTATGATCCCACACAAGTAGCAATCGTGGCCTTTGTTCAAAACAAACTGACCAAGGAAGTCTACCAAGCCGAATATTTTAAGGCGTCCGACAAAGAACGTGGAGCAATTACAGGTCTTGCAGAAGACCTTAGTGGAGCGGTGAAAGCGATGAGGCTTTATCCCAATCCAGTGCAGGATGAATTGACCATTGTGAACACATATGATCAGGCCGGAGATTACTATTGGGAGATCGTTGATCAGCGAGGAGTGAAAATTCTTTCTGACAACATGAACTTCACTAATGGTGAGTACAAGATCAATACTTCAACTGTTCCAAACGGAGTGTACTATGTGGTAATAGGAGTAGATAAGAAAGCTATGATCTATCGCAAGATCGTTGTAGCGGATCAATAGCGATGGATAGAAATAATTGACTTTAAACTTTGTCAAAGTTCAAAGTTCAAAGTTCAAAGTTCAAAGTTCAAAGTTCAAAGTTTAAAGTTTAAAGTTCAAAGTTTAAAGTTCAAAGTTCAAAGTTNAAAGTTCAAAGTTCAAAGTTCAAAGTTTACTAAAATGCCAAGACGTAGTGTTGTTTGGTGAAGTCTGGCTTAAAAAATACAATCCCACATTTATTTAAGTCAATAGACAGGGTCACTTCAGGATGATCTATGATTTCCTTCCAGGCTTTTTGCATGGATTTTGACCATTTGATGTCATCAATGACTACAATGGTTTCATCATGTTTGTTGTGAAGAACGGTGTTGAAGTACTTCATCGTAGCTTCATACTTGTGATTGGCATCCATATACACCAAGTCTGGGTGAATGGAGCCATCAAGGAATGAGGAAAGCGTACGATCAATATTGCCCCTAATAATTTTGATATTGTGAGCCTGTTGTTGATCAAAAATTGATTGCGCAACATCTGCTATTTCTGGACTGCCTTCAAAAGTGGTCACTTTGGTAGCCTCGTATTTAGCCAAGTACAAAGTATTTACTCCTAGAGATGTTCCCAATTCAACAACCTGTCGCATATGAAAATGCTTGATCAAACGATAGAGCAGTGCGCTGTATTTCGGAGATGTCAATCCACCATTGGCAATGCTTTTGACAGTGCGTGAAATACTATTGCTGTTCTTTGAACCAGCTCCTAGCTCCTCTATCTTGAGCATTTGTCCGTTTCTTGCGAGTGACTCTCTGATGAGTTCTATCTCGGAGAAATCACCATTCAATTTATCAGATTTGATAACAGTGGTGTACAACTCATAGATAAATGGAGCTTGCAGAGAATGTTGATTCACTGCATTGAGATAATATGTAAGATGATATTTGGCCTGCTGAAAAAAAGACAAGCCCTAGTTAAGTTTGAAAGGTGCTATCAAAGTGAATTCAGGAATGTTCACTTTCATCTTTTTACCGTCTATGATACGCTCCATTAAATATGTGCCATACATTTTACCTATCCCTGATTTTAAATTGCATCCTGAAACATATTGATAAGAATCCCCAGGCTCCAGTATGGGCTGTTGTCCAACGACTCCTTCACCTTCCACCTCTTTCATTCTCGACTGCACATCATGGATGTACCAATGCCTCCTAAGAAGCTGAATGGTACTGGTACTTTCATTGGCGATCGTGATTTTATAAGTAAAGACATAGTGATACTGACTTGGGCTGGAATATTCCGCCTTGTATTCAGCTTCTACGCTGACTTTGATGCCTTTAGTGATTTCAGTAATCATTACGCCAAAATTAGATATTTTTTACATAATTTACGCTAAATCACAGGTATAGTTGCTAAGTGTCTGTTCAGAAATAAAGTTTACAGAATAGGCTAAATTATTTTATTTGCTAATAAGGCGAAAAACACAGGCATAGCATCGCTATGGCGAGTATTTTCAACGAAATTAGCAGGCAAAAGAATGGGACTAAATGTATAGTTTATTTCTGAACAGACACTAAATGTACAAACTAATATGGAGGTAAGAATAGCGGAATCATGGAAGCATATATTGACAGAAGAATTCGATAAGCCTTATTTTCAAGAACTTACATCATTTATCAAACAAGAATATGCTGAACAAAATGTCTATCCAATGGGCAGCAAGATGTTTTCGGCATTCGATCATTGCCCATTTGATAACGTCAAAGTCGTGATTATCGGTCAAGATCCTTACCATGGCGAAGGACAAGCCAATGGATTGTGCTTTTCCGTCTCTGATGGAGTGAAGAAACCTCCCTCATTGGTGAATATTTTCAAGGAGATAAAAGGAGATATTGGAACTGAAATACCAGCGTCTGGCAACCTAGAAAGGTGGGCCGATCAGGGCGTACTATTGCTCAATGCTACACTCACTGTACGTGCAAGCACTCCCGGATCACATCAAGATAAAGGATGGGAGCAGTTTACTGATGCTGTTATTCAAAAGGTTTCTTCCAAGAAAGAAGGAGTAGTATTCTTACTATGGGGAGCTTATGCACAGCGAAAAGGGGCAATAATCAATACGGAAAAACACTGTGTATTGCAATCAGCACACCCATCACCATTCGCAGCTTACAGAGGATTCTTTGGTAACAAACATTTTAGTAAAACCAATGAGTACTTGCACACTCGTGGAAAAAGCGAGATTGTTTGGTAGTTTAAAGCTCGAAGTTTAAGGTTTCAAGTTTAATGTTGTTGAGGTATTCTATCACTTAATAAACTAGTACAATTGGCTAATTATCACATCACTTCATTGTCATATTATCAAATCATCTAATTGTCACATCAAACATTGAGATCCACAAACTCAAACCGATTCCCTTCAAAAAGTCCTTTATCACTCAACTTCAAAGAAGGAATGACCAATAACGCCATAAAGGATAAAGTCATGAACGGTGAATTCAGCGTACTGCCCATTTGCTTCGCCATCTGATCAATAGATGAATATTCTTTAGCGACTTCATACCCGTCCTTAGGAGACATGATACCAGCCACTGGGAGTTCTACAATGCTTTCATCACTACCGTTGACAGCTGACACTCCACCTTTAGCTTCGATGATAAGGTTGACAGCGCTGATGATGGACTCATCGTCAACTCCAACAGCGATGATGTTGTGAGAGTCATGCGCAACTGAAGAGGCAATAGCTCCTTTTTTGAGCCCGAAGTTCTTAATGAATGCCATGGCAGGAGGTGTATCAGAATATCGATTTACTACAGTGATTTTTAATAAGTCTCTCTTGGTGTCTGACACGATTTCACCATTAGTTACTTTTGGCTGATAGCGCAGTTCATTGGTGATCAACTGTCCATCCATCGCCTCGATGACCCTGATTTCGTCATTTGTTTCCGAGACTTTAAAATCATCAATTTTTTTAGTAGGAGTAGAGAAGTTGTTGACGATTTTATTCTCAATACTTGAAATGAGTGTCTTTCCATTTTCTGCTACCAAAGCTCCATTGATGTAAGTTTGTAGAACATCGAAGTCATCTAAGTTGTTGACCACTATAAAATCAGCAGGGTCAGCGACTCTTAATTGACCAACTTCCATTCCATAATGATCGATTGGGTTGAGACAGGCTGCCTGAAGAACTTTGTACAAATCAATTCCTTTAGCTAGGGCACGTTTGACGAGTAAGTTAATATGACCTTCTACAAGGTTGTCGGGATGCTTGTCATCTGAGCAGAACATCATTTCTTCCCAATGCTTATTCATTAAGC
>JGI24005J15628_10000857_pt1 | contig 16663 bp, 22 predicted proteins | sample LinPmetageLP40_FD_15628 | JGI IMG/M metagenome (IMG submission 15628)
GCAATACCATTCTAATAGAGCAGAAGCTTGGGCGGGTATAGCTAGATTCCAAACTACTAATGCTATTGCTCAGATATCTGTTACCTTTATAAAAAGAAGTGCTAGCTCAGTGCCTACTAATCTTTATGTCCATGCCCAAGGTGACAACGGAACTAGACAACTTTCTAGCGTAGAATATTCATTCCAGAGACTTGCACTTAATCAGCCTGACCAATTTACATTTACAGACTTAGTAAACCAAGCTGTTTCGACTACATTTACTTCAAACACTGAAACTTTATCAGGCTCAGGTTTTACTGGCGGTACAGCAACGCTTACGGGAACAGGCGCTACCTTTAGTATTAATGGAGGAAGCTATACAACAGGTTCGGTTACGGTAGCCAACGGAGATACAATTACAGTAAGGGTTATAAGTGCTGGATCAGCAGGAACAACAAGATCAGGAACAGTAAATGTAGCAGGCACATCTGAATCCTACAGTGTTACTACTACTGGTGGTGGTTCTGGTCCACCTGGTGGAGGAGGAATGTAATGAGCCCTTGTGCTAATTGCCAAATGTGTTGTCGTAGTAAAGTAAAACCAATTAGGCCTGCTGTATTTTTAACAGAAGCAGAAATAAAACGTTTTGGATTTGATAGCATTACGTATACAGCTAGGGATGGTATGTATAAGTGTAAGTTTTTAGCTGAAGATGGTTGTACGTTAGGTGATACAAGGCCCCTAATGTGTAAACTTTGGCCTTTAGTTCCAGAAGAAATAGAGTTTAGTGTTAGTGATAAATGCCCGCACACTAGTTATTTTAATACTACAGAAAACCACAACATTATTAAAACACTTACAATAGTAGATAGGTTATCTTTAAACAAAGTTAAAGGTAGAGAAAAAGGAATAATATAATGGCACTGCATAATTTTGATTATACATATGAGTTTGTAAACTGCGAAACTACTTTTAAAAGTGGTACTGACAGGACCCCGATTGTAGCTCAGGTAACTGTTAATATAACTGCAGTAGACAAATCGGACGATACTAAAACTATAACTACACAAGAAACACGAGCTTTAAATTATGGCCTCTTACAAAGCCAAACGTTACCAGATAGTTTTATACCTATTGCTAGTCTAACAAACGATCAAATGATTGATTGGTTTAAAGCAGGCGTAGCAACAGCTGACCTAGATGGCTTTTATACCTGGCAGCTCTACGGGCATGCAGAAATGGATGGAACGTGATAATATAAGACATGGCATATAAAAAGAAAACAGCAAAGAAACCTATAAAAAAGAAGTCTCTTACTAAAAGACAAGAGGCATCTCTTAAAAGGCATTCCAAACACCATACTGCTGGGCATATGAAACTCATGAAAAACCTTATGATGAAAGGCTCTACATTTAGAGCTTCTCATAAAAAGGCACAAGATAAAGTAGGCAAGTAATGTACGAATATAAATGTGGGATAACTAGAATAGTAGACGGCGACACAGTAGACGCTGAAATAGACTTAGGTTTTGATATCGTTTATAAAGCTCGTGTACGTTTGTACGGGATCGACACACCAGAATCACGAACACGTGACCTAGACGAAAAAGCTAGAGGCAAGTTGGCTTCTCAGTTTTTATCTACAAGTATTTTACACGCTGACAATTTAGTCATACAAACAAAACTAGACAAGAAAGGGAAGTTCGGTAGAGTTCTAGGCGTTATCGTTGCAGATGACGTAGATCTAAACCAAGCGCTTATTAATAATTATCTTGCTGTTGCTTACACAGGCCAAAGCAAAGATGACATTGAAGCGGAGCACTTAGCAAACAAGGAGGAGCTATTAAAGCTTGGAAAATATGAAGAAGTTATTAGCTAATATAGTAGGGAGCGTAGCTCCAACATTAGGAACTGCACTAGGTGGCCCATTGGGTGGCATGGCTGGTGATGTTATAGCAAAAGTTTTAGGTGTAGAAAATACACCAGCAGCTTTAGAAAAAGGTATAGCCGCAGCAACCCCAGAACAATTATTAGAAATTAAAAAAGCTGAAGCAGACTTTGAAGCAAAGATGAAACAGCTTGACGTAGATATATACAAACTTGAATCAGAAGAAAAACAAGACGCACGTAACCATTTTTCTAAGGATTGGACTGCCCGTATCATAGGTATAACAGTTGTAGGTGGGTTTATGGGTTATATATTCTTAGTTACATTACAACCACCAGAACAAAACAGTGAGGCCCTAATTAATTTGGTGCTAGGTTACTTAGGTGGGTTAGCGTCTGCAATCATATCTTTCTATTTTGGGGCCTCCAATACTAGCGATAAGTAATGGATAGCGTTGTCACATTAATCAATGAGGTTGGTTTTCCCAATAGCAGCAGCTATAGGTCTTGGTCTATTTATTTGGAAACTAATCAATAAGATTATTGATGGTATGGAAACAAAAGTAGACGTACTTGATGAAAAAGTATCAGCACAGATAGCTCAAATAGAAGAACGTTTAGGTGCAAAACTAGACTCACAACACGGAATTTTGATAGCTCTTATTGACAGGGTGCGTTCTGTAGACAATGAGATAATTAGACAAGATACTCTTCTAAAGACTATACTTGGGGTACCGCAACTTATGAATACAGATAGAATAGCAAAGGCAGATAGAGATGACCAAAGGAAAGATTAGTTTAATATTACTTTTCGCCGTCAGCGTTAGTGCAGACAGAATGACGCACAAATTTAAATCTCCTTCTTTTAGTGGAGAGAACACTTCTAGTCATTATCTTACTATTGATAATGTTGAGTACACTAGAAAAATGACTATTAAAGCAGAAATTAAAGCTTTACAAGATCAAATAAAAAGAGACAAAGAAAACACTACGTTAGCTAGGTTTATTAGAAACCTAGAGTCAAGAATATACGCACAGTTATCTAGGCAATTAGTAGAAGCTTTGTTTGGAGAAACTCCTAGCGACAACGGGACAATTGAATTAGAGGGTAATACAATAACCTACACTGTCTCAGACGGTATAATAACTTTAACTATTGTGGACGCAGACGGAAATGAAACAATTATCCAAATTCCTATCGGTTCTTTTACTTTCTAGTTGCGTTTCTTTAATAATTGACCCAATAGAAAATAATATACCTTCTATACAAAGAATAGAAAACGCACAGGTAGAAACTCTAATCGTGTCGGACCTTGCTTCTATAGGCATACCTGTACGTCTACCTGTAATCGCCGTTTATCCAACATCTTTTACTGACCAGACTGGGCAAAGAATGAGTAACTCTATGTATGCTTCTTTCTCTACTGCTATAACTCAGCTACCAAGTGCTTACCTTATTAGGGCTTTACATAAAGCGGGTGCAGATCACGGTGGGTTCTTTACAGTAGTTGAAAGAGTAGGTTTAGATAACCTAACTAAGGAACGTCAAATCATACGAAGTGCTAGAGAAGCACAGGATAATGGTTCAGAGCTAGGGGCCCTCTTGTTCGCTGGTTTAATTATAGAGGGAGGTGTGATAGGATATGAGAGTAACGTTACTTCTGGAGGTTCCGGAGCACGTTATTTAGGCCTTGGCGCAACCAAAGCTTACAGAAGAGATTCAGTAACAGTACAACTTAGATTAGTGTCTGTTACATCAGGAAAGGTTTTACTAGAGACACTAGTAACAAAGACAATACTAAGTGCCTCATTGAGTAACGATGTTTTTCGATTTATTTCTGATAATACAGAACTAGTCGAGATAGAGAGTGGTGTTGTAAGAAACGAGTCCGGAGGATTGGCTTTAAGAGCCGCCATAGAAACAGCAGTTCTGCAGATAATCAAGGAAGGTACAGAAGCAGGCTATTGGAGTATAGATGAAAAATTTAAAAATATTGATTGCGATGATGCTTGTGTTTCCGCTATACGCGGCTGATAACGAGATATATGTAGACCAGGCCGGGGCCACACTAAACTTAGACCTAGAACAACTAGGCGCTGGAAATATCATAGGTGGGTTGAACTCTACCGCTGGTTCTTTGACCGCGTTCGACCTTGACGGCGCTACTATGACTTTAGATGTAAACCAAATAGGTAGTTCCAATAAGTTCCTAGGTGACATACTAGCTGATAACTTTACAGGTTTGTTTGAGTTTGATGGAGACAGCAATGACTTTACTATTCAAGTAGACCCTACTAATACCTATGGAGCTGACGGTAGTAATCTAAACATAGATTCTACAGGAGACAGCAACGACTTTACTTTAAACGTAGGTACAGCAGCACTTACTGGTAACTTAGATTTAGATTGGATTATAAATGGTTCTAGTAATACATTTGATTTCGATATTAACTATGATGGTGCTACCAGTTATATGGATGTAGATGGTGATTCTAACAATGTTACCTTTGACGGTTCAGGAGCTGCTAGCGCGTATTTTTATTTAGACCAAACAGGCAACAGCAGAACATTTAACATTAAACAAATGAGTACACTTAATAATGACTGGCTTAAGATTATTTCTAATGGGTCTTCTGGTACTGTGTGTGTCATTCAAAACGACCAAGGTTCAAGCACAAGCTGCTAGTATTGGTGGTATATCAGAACTAAAAGGAGACGCTAGCGTACTAAGGGATCAACCTTATGGTGCTGCGTTAGACTTCGACATCCAACAAATGGACGACGTCCGCACAACCAAGGGCCGTGTAGGCATTACGTTCCTGGATGATTCTATTGTCCGACTGACCGAACATTCAAAACTTGTAATTACTGAGTATGTATACGACCCTGACCCATCTAAAGGTAAGATGGCGTTGCGTTTTGCGAATGGCACAGCACGTTTTGTTAGTAGTAAGCTTGGAAAAATAGATAAAAAGAACATCTCGTTATCCACACCTACAGCAGATATAGCGATTAGGGGTACAGATTTTACTGTTACAGTAGATGAGCTAGGCAGATCGCTTATTATATTACTGCCAGATGCTAACGGAATATCTAGTGGTGAGATACTTGTTACTACCGCAATGGGTACGGTCACATTAAACAAACCTTATGAAGCTACAACTGTTAATGTGTTTGAATCTACGCCAAGTAAACCAGTCATACTGGATTTAACATTAGACATCATAGATAACATGTTAATCATAAGTCCTCCGGACGAATCAAAGTTATCCACAGATTTATCCACAAGGTCCGCAGATAGCGGAGCAATTCTTGATATTGATTACTTAGAGTTTGAGGACTTAGAGTTTGATTACTTAGCAGAGGATTCACTTGAATTTAGTGAGCTCGATATAAATTATTTAGATGTAAACTTCTTTGAAGATCTACTAGCAGTTATACAAGAGTTAGACACGTTAGGGGATCAAGCTTTAGCTACAGGTTCTTTGGTCCAGGGTACAAAGTTTGGTCAAGATTTAACTACTCAGATAACAACCTTTACACAAGACGATACTCTTATTTTAGAGAGAGCAGTAACGCAAGCTACTAAGTTGACCTTAAATATCTCGCAAGGCTATACTATAATTCTATTACAGGATGGTAAAACACAACAAGTGTTAGTAAACGGTGGAGGTGACTCTACTATAACGATTACACAAGGATCAGGATGATGAAGAAATGGTACTCATACATAACTGTAGGTTTATTAACTTTACCTTTGTTATTTAGCTGGCAGGCACTAGAAGTACTAAAACTAAAAACATTTGACGCACTCGTACAAACACCAGATCCATCTGGCTGGTTTGTAACTTTAGATATAACAGAAGAAGATGTAGCACTTGCGGGCGGATGGCCGTATCCGCGACAAGACCTTGCACGAATACAATTAGATTTGCTAGATGCAGGAGCTTTAGGTGTAGGTTGGGTTGTTGCGTTTCCACAAGCAGATAGATTTGGTGGCGATGAGGCATTTGCAAATGCTTTACTAGAAGGACCTAGTGTAATTGCTACGTTTGAAGGAGGCAGTTCTTATGCACCAACTGCAGGCACAGTTATATTAGGAGATGGAGAACCTATACAAGGTATTAAAGCAGAAGGTGTTATAGGAAATACACCCGTACTTACAGATGCAGCATATCAGGGGCTAGCAGTTGCACGAACTGATGTAGATAGCTTAGTCAGAAGATTACCTTTGTTGTTGCAAACACCAGATGGTTGGACTCCATCTTTTGGTATACAAGTTATTAAAATGCTTGCAGGTGCAGACACTTACATAATAAAAGGACAACAAGGTCAGATAGAAGAACTTACTGTGCCAGATTATGCAGAAATACCAGTAGATGAGATAGGCAGGCGTTGGGTGTCTTGGGTCGACACTCCGAGCACTAGCCTAGAAGAAATGGATGTACGTGATAAGTTTGTGTTTGTAGGTGTAAGCGCAAAAGGTGTGATGCCACAGATAGCTACAAGTGACGGGTTAAAATATCCACACCACGTGCAAGCAGCCCTGGCAGAAAGCATGACCGTAGATGTACCACAGATACCAGGATCTGCATTACTATACGAATTACTTATACTCGTAACTACTCTAACATTACTAATAGTTATAATACGGAACGCAGCTGTTGTAGCTTCTATGGCGGGGGTCGGTTCTATATATGTCGTGCAAGCTGCAGCTGCAGTATGGTTTGCACGCAACAATATACTTATAGATTTTAGTTATAGTATATTATCAGTTACACTTATATCTCTACAGGAGTTTTACTTACGGTTTGGAGAACAGTACAAACTGCGACAACAAATTAAAAAACAGTTTGAGCACTACCTGGATCCACGCCAGGTTGCACGACTGCAAGAAGACCCCGACCTTTTGATGCTTGGAGGAGAAAGAAGAACATGTACGTTTCTTTTTACTGATGTACGTGGGTTTACAAACTTATCTGAGAAACTAGAACCAGAACAAGTAACTGAAATAATGAACAAGGTCCTTACCGTACAAGTAGAATGTATCCAGGCACACGGTGGTATGGTGGACAAATTCATAGGCGACGCATGCATGGCCATCTTTAATGCCCCCCTAAACTTAGATGAACATGAAAAACGTGCAGTTGCCTGTGCCCGGGATATGCGTACGGCTATCCGCATGCTGCAAAAAGAATTGCCCGAACCAATAGCAATAGGTATAGGTTTGAATACTGGCGACGCAATTATAGGAAACATGGGTTCAGACTCTAGGTTTGATTACTCTGCAATAGGGGATGCAGTAAATGTGGCAGCTCGGTTAGAATCAGCTACTAAAGATGCAGGAGTAGATATATTGATCGGAGAGTCTACCGCAGAAAAAGAAACTGATTTAACATACGTTGGGACGATAAGTGTAAAAGGTAAAGAAGAACAGCTAAAGGTGTATACTGTTTAAATGGCAAGAGACTATAAAAAAGAATATAAGAACTACCAAGGCAAACCTGCTCAGATAAAAAAACGAGCAATGCGTAATGCAGCCAACAGAATGGCAAAAAAATTAGGTTTAATTAAACCTGGAGATGGTAATGACGTACATCATAAAGACGGAAATCCTAAAAATAATAAGAAATCTAACCTAAAAGTAATTAGACGAGCAAAAAACCGTTCTTTCCCTAGAAATAGCAAAGCTGGCAAAAAATGACCTCACAGGAGGCTCTGTAACGCATTTTGTTAAGGTAACTAAGGGCTTAGGTCCAACCAAATCAATATTTATCTGGCGGACTTGACTGTGCATCAGACACAGATTCTTCTTTTTCTAGTGTTTTTATCAACCTGTTTAGGTACCATTGTGCTTTAAGGACATCTTGCAGTCCTTTTTTAGCCTCATAGCGCCACATGTACTTTTGAATGTTACCTTTTAAGTAACCTTTGAAAGCGTCGGGTGTCATACTTTCTTCTATTGCCACGATACATTCTACATTTCCGGTATTGTAATGCGGGGGTGAGTTTACATAATCAGTCATTTGTTTCTCCTATAGTTATATTTTCTAGTAATTGTATATATTCTTTAAAAGGAATACTTTGTTCATTAAAATCTTTTAGCGTTAAGCCAGGCATATTAAATTCTTGGGTTACAAAAACTTTATCTTCCGAGGCAAGCACGGCATAACATATAACATTATTAGAATGTTGAAGAGTTAGCCATATTCTTTGTTGGGGAGATAAGTTCAAGATAATTTGAGACGAATCTTTTTTAGGTAATTTTTCTTTATATTTGTACTCGATAAAACAGTGGCCATTGCGACCTGAGTAAAATGTGTCTGGTACGCCGCCGTGATAAGCGTCGTTAATTTTCCAACGATAGATTGATTTAGATAAGTGTCGATGCACTTTGTTGATGAACTCCTTTTCACGCACATATTAAGTGTAACACAATCGTGGATGCGACCTATAATGTCGCACCCTGATTGCACGTAACTATTTACTTAGCAAATGTTCTTTCGTAGAAAGATTTTATTTGTTGGTAAATATCGTCTTTTAGCCAATCGACACCTACTATGTCAATATTGACCCAAGAGCCCTTCGCATTACTTTGCGGGACTGAAGACATNTTCCACAAGAAAGAGAACCTGTCTCCACCTTGTTTCATTATCTTAGTATTCCATTCTCTAGATACTTTGAGCTTTGATGAAGCACAATCAAATAGAAAAGGTATATCAGATATTTCTGACGTCTTATCATCCAAACGAAGTAAAGTATGAATTTGCGTTTGAGTGATGTCATGCTTAGTCATCTCTAAGTTATTCTCACTTAGATAGTCTTCAGCTTCACCTCTTGTTGGGAAGTTCCCTACAAGTCCGCCACCTTCTTCACGCTTTCTCCACACAACAAACTCTTCTTTGAAGTGAGTGTTGACTACATACATAGATGAACCGTAGTTTTCGCCAGTCACAGTGTTTATAAAGTCGCCTTCTTTACAGCCCTCTATATGTTCACTATGGTTTGGGTCAACTTCGTTATTCATTTTCTGAAGTAGCTTTACCCTCGGTACTGATATATGTTCAGACTGAACATTCTCATTACCTAGTTTTGATCCCGATTTTACATGAGCTGGAACCTTGCTCGTTACTACGCTAATATCGTTTGACATCGTTATTCCTCCTTTCGTCATTCGTTATTGGTTATTATTATGTTGACCTGTAATTAATACGGGTCAACTCTGTGCTGATCACTCCAGGTACGTCCGCACCTAATGAAATCAACTCTCTATACGCAGTGGCTGACATACGCTTCTGGAGTAATTCAAACTGTCTAGTTTTAACTACGTGGTCCTGAAGTGCATCCCAGTCCTCTACGGTCGGCACAATCTCTTGTTTAATAGAGACTGTCCTACCACTATTAGAGATTTTATCGAGGCCTTCCTCTTGCATCCTAATAGTAATTTGGTACTCAAGCTCACGCTTGATAACATTTAGTTCTTTTTCTTGTGCTTGTAGAGATTTTATCTCGTCACGCGCTTTGCCGTACTCGGCTAATAAGTCATTTAGTTTCTTTGCCATGTCCTACCTCCTGTAGAATGTGTAATAGATTTTCCATTCGCCCTAGTTTAGTATTGAGCTTGTTATACACTTCGGGCTCCCAAGTGTTTCTAGCTTGTATTAATATAGTTTCGGTTTTTTGTGTTTGACCTGCTCTATGAATACGTTGGTTAAATTGCTGAAAGTGTTCAGCGTTGTACGTAGGCGAACACCATATAACAGTGCTAGCTTTAGTAAGTGTTAAGCCATGAGATGCTGATTGTGGATGACACAATAACATCTTAATTTGGCCTGCTTGGTATCGTGTTACGATATCTTTCCGTTTTTCGGGTTTTACCGTACCATCAATAATTGCGTATGACACACCTTGTTTTTCTGCTAACTCAACTAAAGCATCACGTTCGTGTCGCCAGTTGAATGCTACCAGAGAGTGTTCACGTTGATCTACAAGTGTCATGACTATGTCATAACGTTCTTGGTGTACAAACTGCACTAACTTATCTTCGTCGTATACTGCGCCTGTAACTAGCTGCAGTAGCTTCTTGACACGAGCCCCCGCGTGAACCGCGTTGACTGTGCCAGTCTTTGTATACAACACAGAATCTTTAGCAAGGAGATTATATTTTTGCTGTATCTGTTTAGACAAGTTAGTGTTGATTGTTCGTGTTATGTTATCAGGTAAATCCATACATTCTGACAATGCATAACGGATGGTAATGTCGCGCAGTCTTATAGCAACTGCGTCTTCTGCATCAGGTTTATCTATCCATTCGTTTGCAAAGCCATTGAACTTTGGCGTACAAACTTGGTTTCTGAATTGGAAGAACCTAGCACCTAGTCGCTCACCATCGTCGACTAGGTATGCTGGGTGCCATATATCTAGAATAGTATTACTATTAGGAGTACCAGACATGGCAATCCTATTAGTAAAATGGTAGATAATTTCTTTGAGATTTTTACTGCGTTTGGCTGTGCGATTTTTAAAAGCGGTAAACTCGTCAATAACGATTGTATCGAACTGCTTACAGAATCGTGAGTTTTTACGTAGAAAGTTAACAGCTTCGAAATTAGTGATGACCATGTCGAAGTTATCAATATTTTTAAAGATTTTTTCTCTGTTTTTGGCATAAGCTACTCCATATTTTATATTGGGTTGAAACTTGTCAATGTCTTCCCCCCACGCTGCTTCCAATATTGAAAGTGGCGCCAAGACTAATGTCTTACCCCCGAGTATAGCATGTGCATCTAGAACTGCACGAGTCTTACCAGTACCAGGGTCTGAGGTTATTAAACATTTAGGGTTTGCTACTATGAAATTAGTAGTGGTTTTTTGGTGGTCGTAGGCCACGGGTATATCGTTCATCGTTACTCCTTAATCGTTCTTTCGTTATTCGTTAATATTATTGTATCATGTTTCTACCCACTCGCAAACAGGGTATTCACCCTTGCCATACGAGCACCACTTGCAATTGTAATTGCTAGGGTTTGGCGGAAACTTGGTTGCAGTAGTCATAGCTACTGCTCTATCGTGTAACTTGGGCATGAAGACCATAGCTTCGTCCCTCGTATACACCTGTTCTAACATAGTGCCGTGGTCGAGATACCATATCTCGGTTTTAGCAATTTGTAATTCTGGATATCTAAAGAAGCTACCAATTGCATAAACAAGGGCTTGTTGGCTGTGAGCAATTTCATTGCCGTAAGCTTTGCCTGTTTTGTAATCTATAACTCTTGCTGATGTTTCTGATTCGTGTACGAACGCATCTAGTTTGATCCGACCCCACACGTCTTTTGCTAACCAGCCAGTTGTTCCCCACTCTTGTGTAAAACCCCAGTCACCTTCTAGTTCTACTTGTGCTTCTGCAAACATACTGCGTAGTTTTTTAAACTCTGAAGTAAACTTTTTAAGGGTGTCAGGTAGCTCAGCTAGTAACCCAGCTACATAGTCTTCAGCTTGCTTATGTATTTCTGTGCCACGTGCAGCTGCGGGACCGAAGTCCTCTCGTACTTTTTTTACTTTAGCTATGTAAGAGCGGTAAGCGCAAGACTCAAAGGTTTTTAAAGTCGAGTAAGACCAGGCTGGAATGTAGCCTAACTGAATGTCCTCCTTGACACTAACCGTTGAGATTAGGTCTGGACGCTTGGATTGTGTTAGATTCTTCATCTATTAGTCCTAAGTCCCTTTCATCGAAATGTTCTTCGATTATATCCTTTCTTACATTATTATCTATTTTCCACACCAACACAACTCCACGCGGGATACCTGCCTGGCGATCCCGACTTACACGTTTACGTGCTGTTGTTATATTTAATCTGGACATACGCTTTGCAAATTCACGTTGTGAAATAGTATTTCGGCTGTCAGTCATAGCATCGTACACAACTTTAAAGTGAGCTAATGGTATAACTTGTTCTTTATCTGCTTGTGCTAACCACTCTTTAACATATCTTTGTGCCGTGCTAATGCCGCCTGCGTCAAATGTGTTTGTAAGTGGTATATCTAATACTTCTGTAAAATATTCTAAATTTCGTATGCGTATTGCGTTTGCGTACTCTTCTATAATAGACATAGATATTTCTTTCATTTCTTTCTTCGCATCGTTTTCTAAGGCCGTGTGAGCCATACGTGCATCTACCTGGAAGCGCTGCAGTAGTCCTGACACGATATACAATTCTTGTTCTAACAAGTCTATATTTTCTATAACTTCTTTATTAGCTATTTCTAATTTAACTTCTTGTCGTGGTGCAACGTTGTATCTTCTGTCGCTTTCTTCTATCTTAACTGCATCTGCTCTGTTGGTAAGAAAAATAAAGTTCGTGAAAGATGGCAGCTCAATTTGATTTGTACGCATGGCTCTAATAGTTAAAGTAGGTTCTGTAATCTGATGTTTTAACTTATCAGCCATTTTACCTACCGAGCCTGAATCAGCCATACGAAATTCGTCTACAACTAAAAACATTGCAGTACGCATATAAAGGTTGAACTGTTCTTCTATATTTTCTAACGAACGCATTGGTGTTTGTTGTTCACCGAATAAAGGTTTTAATACTTTGTGTACAAACAAACCTTTACCAGTGCCTGGTACGCCCGTAAATATCCACGCGGTCATTGCTTTGCGTTTGTTCTGGTATATGTACGCAAGCCAATTAACAAAATGTTCAAACTCAGGTTTACCATCTCCTAGTATGTGCATAACTAGTTTGTAAAAATTAGGTGCAACATCTTGGATTTCTATGGCAGTACCGTACGAAAGCTCTTTTACATTTTCGTTAGGTTCCATCATGTATTTAGTACGACGGAATAAATTTACGCTGTACGGAACTGTATCCAGGTTGATACCTTCGTCACTGCTCGGATCAAATACGACACGAGCATCAGGGACATAATCCAAGGCACCGCGACTATGACTTTTAAGAAAATCATTAAGACTGTTTTTGTTGGTAGGCGTGAGTGGGTAGTCTTCACTAAATTGTTGTTTTGTTTCATCATATACTCCGTTATAAAATGTGTCTGTGTAAAAATCACGTAAGACAATTGGTTTTTGTTTTGTTTCTGCATTTATTTTATCTGCAAAGATATCAAAGATACTTCTATAAAAGTCAGCATCTGCTTTTTCTATTTCCCATATAGGTTCGCCTTTAAAGTTATACATGTGGTGTGGGTTAGTTAATAAAAAGTAATAACCTCCACTGTCGCCTCCGTTCACGTTGCAGTTTACATAGGGTTCTGCTACACGAGTAACTTCTATAGTCATTTTGTCTGGGTTTTGTAACACTTCGTGTGTTTCTCCAGCAACGTTGACCGTAGATAACTTACCTATTCTTTTAGGAAGGTTATTCTTCTTCCTTAAATTATCTTTAATCTGCAAACCAAGGGCGTGTACCTTTTCAGGATTAACACCGACTAAAGATGAGGAGATTTTAAGAATAGCTGAGCCACGGTCAACCTTGATGAATCTAGCTTCTGGGTACGGATCTTCAACGCCAGTAAATTTAGGTGTTGCTATGTAAATTAACTTACTGTTATCTGCGACTGATGGATCTAACACGCACGAAAGACTTTGGCCGTTGGCCGATAAAGTAATTTGTTCTGCAAGAAATTCTGACTCGTAATTTAAACTACGAAGAAAGTCTTTTAAAGTTTTCGGATGAACTGGCATATCTAGCAAAAAGAATAGGTGTAATGAAACAGTATCTTTTTTAATACCTAAAGAAGCACTGGCTTGGACTATATAAGAACAATCGTGAAAGAGCTCAGGTAACTGAAGCACGATACGATCGGCCATAGCTTGTAGGTCATCGCCGGGTGTTGCACGTAATCCATCGATATCTAAAACTAAGATTTCTGTAGCAGTTGCACGGTCGGTCATAAACGCCCTGGGCTCATCTACGAGCGGACGTTTTAAAGGGCCCTTTAACATGCACATGCCGTCGTCAGCTGCACTGCAAAGTGCACGAAACAATTTAGTAAGTCCTTTCTTGTCTACTGTTATTGTTTCTTCTTTGGATGTAAAGTTTTTAACTAGTGGGTAAGGCTTTGTGCCATCCTTAGTTATTTCTTTGACAAGCGGTTTTTTGGCTTGTAAAAATACTATATTCATTTATTTCTCCTTCTTTTTGTAAACTTCTTCCCTGTCTATACGTACAGAATTGTCTGCTTCAAAAGCTAGTTTGCATGCTTTATGTGAAACATTTGTAATCGTAATCGTGCATAAAGGCTCTCCCGAACCTGTATGCAACACAACACGATCACCGACTTTTCTTGTCAGGATTAAGTTAGATTTTTTATTTATCATATACCTGGCTAACGCCTCCTTCGGCATCGAGTGGTAAATCACTACACCATGATGGTGGGGTTTTCATAATATTCATTATCTTCTCCATTGTAACATCTGAATTTACTTCGGAGCCTAATGCTATTATTTCGTCATGTACCTGTAGAACAACATCTACTTCAGGCAGTCTATGTACTTCTAATATCTGGTCTGTTATGACTATTCGTGCTAATGCCTGGATCACGTTTTCTGCAAGTCTGGGTCCATATGTACGCACAATACCTTTTTGTGTGCTGTATATAAATTCACCATTTGCATATCGCAAGTCAGGGTACTTGAGTGCCATACCGTTTGGCAAGACTAGCTGCTGTGGACCGACAGTTATTGGACCATAATGCGTTCCATATTCTCTAGGAGAAATCATACTAAACAACAAATCTTTCATACGTGCCCATAAGATAGGTATGTTCGTGTACATTCCTCTGTATTGCTGGACAATTTGTATGGCTGTGCTGTCTGTAACATCAACAGAAACTGCACCAGTTTTAAGAGTATCTTTGAACTTAATATGACCCATACCATATCCTAAACCTAATACTGCGGTTTTACCTACATATCTTTCTAGCGTATCCGCTTTTGACACGGGCTTGTTGTAAACTTGAGAAGCAAACTCACAATAAACATCGCGGTTATTTATAAAAGCGTCTAGTAAGTCAGCTTCTTTAGACAACCAAGCTAGCATACGAACTTCTATGTTGGACAAGTCAGCTATGAATAGTTTTTGGCCAACTGGAGCTTTAATTGCCGTACGAAGTTTAGATCCGCGAGGTAGGTTTTGTAGGTTGATTTTATCTGAACCACCAAACCTGCCTGTGTGCGCGGCATAATATCTGAGCGGTACACCGAAGCTGCCGTCAGGGTTGCACGAGTCAATAAACCTTTGTGCTCTAGTCTCATCAATACGTGATTTAACTACTTCACGGGCTTCCCACAACGTACGATGTTCTGGGTACATGTTGCACATTTGTAAGTAAGCAGGGTCATTTTTTCCAAACGCAGGTATTTGTTTACCTGTTGTTGGGCTTTTCTTTGTGGGTATGTTAATCCCTAGCTGCTCCAGGTGTGCACGAAACTTTTGTTGTGAAGCAAGAATTTCGCGTGTTACACCTGACGCATCTATTGCACTTACTGCTCGTTTTGCCATATCTTCTTTATATTGCAACAGCATAGGCTGGTCCAATTGAAGCTTTGGTTCTACGAACATTCGTGTAGTTAGGTCAATCAAGTCTAGTTCAGACTCTGGATACCCAACTATGTAGGACTGGAAGAGTGCGTACGTTAAATCTACATCCTGAATACAGTACGAACCTATTTGTTCGTCAAGCTCTGGGTCAAGGTCGCGTATGCCTTTGGCACTTGCTAACTCCTCTCCCTTTCGCATTGTATTGTCAGACGGAAACTCGCGTGTAACGCAGTCTTTCAGCCTAGCCGACATGTTAGGATATAAACCTCTGCTCATCGCAGCCGTATCATAATAATACGCAGGGTTATAACCGTAATGCCTTGTAAGAATGAAGGCATCAAACAAAGTGTTATGGCAAACTAAAGCGATATCGCTCCAATCTATTGCAGCTAAAACATCGTCTGTTTCATCTGCGCTGTACCATTCCGTAGCTTCGTCGTCTACTTTCAGTCCTACTCCCCAAACCTTAAAATCTTTGTGATTTATGTATTGTGCTGTGGACATTTTAGTCAGTGAAAATTGCACGTCATAATATGTCTCAAAGTCTAAATATAATTTTTTCATTTAAATAACCACCTTATAAATTTATTTATGTCTTGTTGTAAACTTTCTAACATTTCTGCTATTTCGTTAAGTTCTTTCTTCATGGTTGTATTCCTCCTTTGCTCTTTGTATAGTTTTATCTATTATCAACTCAGCATTTTCTGCATCTGGTGCAAGTTTGTAAGTAATACCAACAAAATAATCTAAACATACATGTAAAATATGCGTTATATCTAAATCTTTTGCTGCTTTAGATACAATGTCATCTAAATCTTCAAATAACTGGTCGTGAGCTAATTCTTGTGATGATTTTATAGGTTGACCATCCTTGTCTATTATTCTATTCATAGTTCCTCCTTGAACTTAATCATTGCTGTACACCATTCTTCGTATTCTGAACGCTTTGCACGTTCCCAACCTATTTGCTTACTGGTATACATAGTGTAAGCAGTGGATATGCGGACATATTTCCATTGGATATATGGTAAATCGTCGGGGTTATTGTATGTATAAGGGTGCAACGGGTTTCGTTTTACATATACATGTGATGGGGGCATTTAATTACTCCTTAATTAAATTTGACAAACATCCTTTTTGTCTTTATGACTATAGATATTACCTAATAATGGGTAATAACACAAATGGAGATATATTATGGCAACTTTTACAAGTGACATGGTAGCTGGAAATCAATC
>JGI24005J15628_10000859_pt1 | contig 16625 bp, 25 predicted proteins | sample LinPmetageLP40_FD_15628 | JGI IMG/M metagenome (IMG submission 15628)
TTATAGAACAAGCCACTGCAGTCGGTGGTATTAGTGCAGATACATTAAATAGAATTATTGGTTATCCAATAACGGTAGTTAATTCAAATTCATTTACAATACAATCTCCTACTGGAGCATCAAGTGGAGCAACAGGTGGTGGTACAGGTTTAGATATTAAATATTTAATAGGTCGTGATGACAATATGAATATTGAAAGTGCAGATACAGCAACTGGTTTTGGAGTTGGAACATGGAATTTAAGTACATGGGGTACTGCAAGAGATGTAGATAGTGATACAATTGCTTTAGAGGCAACTCAATGGTCTTTACAATTATGGGGAGAAGATTTATTAGCTAATAATAGAAATGGTCAAATTTATTATTGGGACACTTCTGCAGGTGAGGCAAATAGAGCATCTTTAGTTTCTGCTCTTGGTGGAGCAAGTGGTGTTCCTACCAAAAATAGAACAATAGCGATATCTTTCCCAGATAGACATTTAATTGTAGGTGGCACAACATTACTTGGCACTACAATTCTTGACCCAATGCTTGTAAGATTTTCAGACCAAGAAGATTTTACCAATTTTACACCAACTGCAACAAATACATCTGGTGACCAAAGGTTAGAAGTCGGCAATAAAATAGTTTCTATTATACCAACTAAAGATGAAACCTTTATAAATACAGATGAAGCGTGTTATGGAATGAGTTTTGTAGGACCTCCTTTTACATTCTCATTTAGATTATTGGCAGTTAATTGTGGTGCAGTTGCCCTACATGGCACTATTAGCGTTGATGGGAGCGTGTTCTGGATAGGTAAAAGCAATTTCTTTGTATATAATGGTTCAGTGCAAGAATTGCCTTGTACTGTCAAATATTTTGTCTTTGATAGAATACAACAAAGGTATTTTGATAAAATATTTGTAGGGCAAAATAAAAAATTTAATGAAATAACATGGTTTTATGTAAGTGTTGATAATTCACAAGGAACAGTAAACCCAGAACCAGATAGTTATGTTACTTATAATTATGCTGAAAATGTTTGGACAATTGGTACTTTAAACAGAAATGTATGGCTTGATGCTCAAGGTTTTAAAAATGTACCTTTTGCATTTGATGGTGATGCTAGATTATATGACCATGAAAGTGGAAATAGTGATAATGGAAATGCTATGAATTGTTTTATTGAAAGTGGCGAACTCGAAATTGATGAAACAGGTAACAGAACCTTTCTAATTGATAAAATTGTACCAGATGCAACAATGACATCAAATACAAATTTAAATGTCGAATTTAAATGTAAAAAATACCCTAATGGCACAGAAGTTACAAAAGGACCATTCACTATTACATCATCTACACAAAAGGTAAGTACAAGAGCCAAAGGTAGGCAGATAGCAATAAAATATTCTAGCACAGGTATAAATGATGATTGGACATTAGGTGATTTTAGAATAAATGCAACAGAGGACAGTTTTAGATGATAAGATTACCAACGCCACCAAATGTATATAAACTTACAAATTCATTAGATAGTGTAAAACAAATATTTGATTTTTGTAGAAATTTAGTTTCTGCCTTAGAAATACAACAAACACAAAATAACAGAACCACACAAGCGCAAACTCAAGAAACTGAAAATCAAGCATCTGCAAAAGGATTTTTCTTTGGCTAATAATTATAAAAATGCAAAGGCAGATTTAAGTTCAACTAATAATACAACGATATATACTTGTCCAACTGCTACACAAAGCATTATAAAGAGTATTTTAATAAGTAATGATAGTGGTAGTGCTGATACTTTAGATATAACCTTAACAAATAGTGCAAGTGCTATTTTCTCTGTATTTAAGGCTAAGTCTATTGCATCAAATACAACAGTTGAATTATTATCTCAACCACTTATAATAGAAGAAGCTGAAATTTTGAAAGCACAGGCAACAACTGCAGATAGATTGCATATAATTGTCAGTTTTTTGGAGGTTAATTAATGGCAGTCAGAGGTACAGTAAATCCAGATGGTACAATTACAAGAACTAATGATGATTTAGTAGGAGCATTAAATCTAACTAATAGTTCATTACAAATGCCAGAAACTAAAGATGCTATCTATGGTGCTTTTGGTGATGTATTAAACCAAAGTGCTTATGAACAAACAGTAGATGATGATGAATTATTTAAATATGGTGTTTATCAATTAGCCACACAAAAACCAGAATTAGAAGAAGGTGAACTACAAAGATTATATGGTACTGGAGCAATGCCTATATTTGAATGGGTAAAGACAATTCAATCTGGTGAACGAACATATGACCCTAACGATTTTGAAGATAGAGCAAAATTAGATGCATATAAAAATTTAGGTGAATTACCAGATGGCTTTCTTACGCCAGAACAAATTCAAGAACAATTAATATCTGATACTGCAACAGCAGTTTCTAGTGCTTTAGGTGCAAAAGTTGGTTCAGCATTAGCTGAAGGTGTCGATAACCCTATATCAACAGGTTTAAAATCAGCTTTTGGTTTTGGTACAGGATTACCAAGTGATAATGTACCTAACGTATTTGATTTAGGTGATGGTTACGATTATATGACATCAGCTAAAGGCAAAAATATTTTATTTAACTCTGCATTAGCAAATAAAGACTCTGCATTATCTACTGGTAACATGGATTTATATAATAAACTAAACGAAAGTCGTGTAAAAATATCTGGTAAAGGCGAAGATGCTATATTTGGATATAAAAGTGATGGCTCTGGAAATTCTATTGCAGGTGATGCAAACATAAAGGGAACCAATCCAACAACTGGTGAAAGTTTTCAAACCTATAGTGCTGATACTATACCAGAACAACAAGGATATTGGGATAGAGTTAAGAGTGATGCAACATCAAGTAGTACTTATGGTGCAAGTGCAGGTGCAGGTGTTGGTGCTTTCTTTACAGACCTAATCTTAACGAAAGGTAAAGACCCTATGAGTTCTGCTAAAAAAGGTGCAGGAACTGCAGTAGGAACTTATGTTGGTTTGGCTTTAGGTGGTCCAATAGGCGCTGTTGTAGGCGGAACAGTGGGTGCATACGTAGGTGGTAGAGTGATATGTAATGAATTAAGAAGACATGGCTTGATGACGACAGACGACATATTAATAGACTATTATTTTACACAGAAATATTTAACACCAACACACGTGAATGGTTATCATATATGGGCAATATCCGTTGTTCGTAAAATGAGAAGTAAAAAATCAGTTAAATTATGGCATCACATTGCAAAACATAGACTTAATGAGGTTAAATATATACTTGGTAAAAGAGATAAACCAGATTATCTAGGTAAAGTATATAGAGTAGTTGGCGAATCAATATGCTATGTATTAGGAAAGTTTTGTAAAAAAACCGATTGGTCAGTTTTATATAATAAAAAGGAGATTTAAATGGCATTAGAAGATGTAGGTTTAGAAGCACCAGATGAAGCCAAAGAATTAATATTTAATCCATCAGAAGAAATGCAAACAGTTTTAATGACTAGATTGGCAGAAATGAGTGAAGAAGAACTTGGTGCATTAGATGAAGCTATAACACCTAAGGTTATGAATGTATTAATGAAGTTTTTACCAGAGTTGCAAATGCTTATTGAAAAAATTGGTGAAATGAAAGAAGAACCAAGTGAAAGACCACAAGAACAAATACCTCCAGAAGAAACAATGGGGGCATTGAAAGGTATTGCATGATAAGAAAAGCAACAGTACTAGATATATCAGCATTAATCTTAATGTTAGATACAATGCATAAAGAAACAGAGATAGAATTGCCAAAGATAAATACTGTTAAACTGGTAGATAAAGTAAATCAATTAATTCATACTGGATTAGTTTTAGTTTCTATAAAAGATAATAAAATACAAGGTTCTATAGGTGGATTAATTTCACAAGACTGGTGGAGTGATGAAAAGTTTATTGCTGATGCTTGGTTTTATGTATTTAAAGACCAAAGAAAAAGTGATGTAGCAAAAAGTTTATTAGCAGACTATATAAAAAAAGCAAAAGATGCTAAACTTAAAATTAGATTAGGACATATTTTTTCTGGCGACCTAGAAAGAAAAGATAAATTATTTACTAGAATGGGTTTTATAAAAGCTGGTTCTGTATTTGTGGAGGCTTAAATGGGTGCATTATGTACTAACCAACCAATTCAATTACCAGATTATAAAGACACAGTTACAGGTACAACATTACCTGCCTATGTATCTGCAGGAGGTAAAGAGCTTTACGAACAAGCTAGAGAGCTTTCAAAATCAGAGTTTCCTTCATACACAGGTGATAGAATAGCATCTTACGGAACTGATGCAGACGGAAATCCTTTAAGAATGAATGAAACAGAACGTGCTGGGTTAGATTTATTAGCAACAGGGCAAGACAGTTATTCAGATTTATTAAATCAATCTAAGACTATGGCAGGAAATTTAGGTGGTGGTTTTGAAGCAAATGCTTTTACTGGTGCTGATACAGCAGATATTATAGGTCAAAGTTTTGATGCACCAACTTTTGATAGAGAATTTAATTTTAGAGAGTTTGATGCTGATACAGCAAATCAATACCAAGATGCATTCCAAACCTCTATTGACCCTGCATTAGAAGAATTAAATAGACAAAGAGAATTACGTCAAACACAAAATTCTGCAGATGCAATAAGAGCAGGTGCATTTGGTGGTTCACGATTAGGACTTAGAGAAGCAACTACAGATGCAGAAATAGCTAAAGCAGGTTCTGATTTACGAAGACAAGCAGGTAGAGAAGCATTAGGTTTTGCATCACAAAGATATGATACAGATAGAGCGTTTGGTGCAAATAGATTTGATACTGATAGAAGAAATTTTGAAGCTGATAGAGGTTTTGATGCAGATAGATTTGATAGAGAAAGACAAGCTAGATTTGGTGCAGAAGACCAAAGAAGAGCAGGATATGAAACCAGTGAAGCGGCAAGATTGAGAGGTTTTGAAACAGATGAAGCTAGTAAATTAAGAGCATCAGAAACGCTGAGTGCATTAGCACCTTTGGCACAAGGTTTACAAGAACAATCAGCATCAGGAATGATTACTGCAGGTCAAGCTGAAAGAGGTTTAGACCAACAAGCATTAGACCTTGCCTATGGCGATTATATGGCACAAAAACAATATCCATTTGAAATGCTTAATTTTGCCTTAGGAGCATTACAAGGTGTACCATACGAAACTCTAACTAGAACACAAGCACAAGGTAATACCTATATGCAACAACCTAGTATTTACGGACAAACTTTAGGTGGGTTAGGTTCATTAGCAAGTCTTTATGCACTAGGTAGGAGGACTTAAATATGGCAGAGCCAAGAGATGCAACAGCATTTGAGTTAATGGTTAAACAATTAAAACAAGGCGAAACTGGTAATTCCAGTTCTTATCTTGATACATTAAAGTCTTTATACGGAGTTGGTGGAAACGACGTTTCACAGTTAGAAGGTGGTGCATTAGGAGGTATTATAGATAATATTGTGCCAGATAGAAAACCAATAGACCCTGCAATGTTGGCATTAATTGGTTTTTCAAAAATGGCAGAAGCATCATCACAGCCCGGTGCGACTGCAATAGGTGGTTTTGGTTCTGGTATTCAAGCAGGTGTAGGTGCAAAATTAAAAGATGATGCTTTACAACAAGCAAATGAACAAGCAAAGATGAAGGTAGGATTATCATTAGCATCGGCTCTTAAACCAAAAACTGGTATACCTAAAACAGTTCGTATGGGTATTGCAATCGGTGATGATAAAAAAGCACTTTATGATAAAAATAAAAATCTGCTTTATAATTACAATACTTATGATGCTAGTGGTAAAATAGTTGGTAGTTTTCAAGCACCTCAAGGAAGTGGCAATGCTCCTAAAATAAGTATTAATACTAAAGAAAATACTTTAGATAAAAAATATTCAGAACTAAGAGTTAAAAACTTTATTGATTTTTTTGAGGGAACTGGTACAGGTGCAAATAAACAACCTGGAGTTATAGGTAAATCAGTAAAAGCTAGTGCTGATTTAGGTAAAATCAATACCATTAGAAGCTTTTTAAATAATGCAGATACTGGATTTGGTCAATCAACTATAAATTCAGCTAAAAAATTATTTAATAGATTTGGCTTTGACTTTGATGAAACAAAAATAGGATTAGGTGATAGTTTAGAAGCCTTAACTAGTGGAATGGTTTTACAAAGTGTTTCGCAAATGAAAGGTGCTTTATCTGATAGAGAACTTGGATTTTTACAAAATATGCAGGCAAATATTGGAAATACAAAAGCAGGTAACTACTTAATATTACTCACAGCAGAAAAAGCTTTAAAAAAGAACCTAAAATGGAATGAATTTTATAGAGACTTTAAAGATAGAGAAGGAATACGACAAAATGCAAGTCCTACAGCTATGGGTAAAAATTCAGTAGAAAGCATAGAAAAAGGTGAGCAACTACGAGCAGAATGGAATCAGTTTTTAATTGATGATGAAAAAAATCTATACGACTTTCTATTAAAAGATAAAGAAAAATTTATATTAGACTTAAGAGACAAAGGTTTTGAACCACAACAAGTTACACAAGCAGTAAGGCAGAAATATTTCTTTTCAGATAGTGATGGAAAATTAACAGATGCTCTTGAATTTATAAAACCTATGTTTATAAGTAGATTTGGGGATTAAAGATGCCACACACACCAGAGCATAAAACCTTAAGTAAAGAAGAATATTTAAAATTAATTAACGATTCTATTAAAAAAGATGAAAAAACCTCTAATCAAGGTATTGATGACATACCATTTATAGGTGGAGCATTAGCAACAGCATCTGATATTGCCTCTGGTGTTAAAAAAGCATTTACAGGAGAAGATGTTGAAGTAACCTTTAAAGATGCAGGAGGTATTGCCGACATTGAAATGGGTTTTTGGGAAGATTTAGTCCCTAGTTTTAAAGGTATGTTTGCAAGAAGTGATGCAGGTAAAGCTGAGATAATTAAAGATACATATGCAGGTGATGAACGATTTGGTGGTGCATTTAAAGACGATTATAACAATCCTTTTATTATTTGGAATAAAAAGCCTTTTTATATTAATAAACCGGGCTTTTCTGATATGGATTTTAACAACGTATTAAATGAAGTTATTAAATTTTACCCTGCAACTAAAATTGTATCTGGTGCTAAATCATTAATACAAACTATTGGAAGAGGTGTTCCTGCCTACGGAGCAACAGAAACTGGAAATATAATAGCAGAAGAAATTATAGCACCAGAAACATCAAAATCAAAATCAGTTGGAGATAGAGCACTCGAAGTTGCAACTAGCACAGGAATAGGTACTGCTGTTGATGCAGTAATGCCGGGAATTACTAAGGCAGGTGGGAAAGCCATAAGAGCCTTAGTACCAGATAAAGTCTTAGAGACAATAAACCTACCAAAAATTACAGAACCAATTTGGGAAAATATTACAAAATCAAAATATCCATTGACTAAAGGTGCGGCAACAACAAAAGCTCTAAACAGAGTTGACTCTGGTGATGCACAAGCTCAAGCATCAAAACAAATAATGGAAGAAGATAGAATACGTTATTCTAAAGATACAGGTTCAGAAATACTGACTGGATTTGATGCAGACCAACTTGCTTTAATTAGACAAGATGCAGAATCAATTATTAAAAAACAAGGTTCTGGTAGGGCTAGTTTAGAAAGCAAAGATGTACCAATAGAAAGTGCAACAAGTATTAAAAATATTGTTACAAATCGTAAAAATGCTTTAAAAAAACAAAAAGATGAACTTTATGAAAGTAATAACCTTAGTTCTGTAAGTCTTACACCAGAAGGTGTTAATACATTTGCAAATACAGCACTCAAGAATTTAGAAAAGTTTAGGATTGGCAGATATGTTGAAAATCAAATGCCTTTATTTTCTAAAATACGAACTGATTTAAAAAGAATAGCAAAAATAAGTTCAAATCCTAAATTTAAACAACAACCATTTTCTGTACTTAGAGATTACCAAGAACAACTTAATAGTCTTAGAGGTATTGCCTTTGGCAAAAACCCATCATCAAAAGAGTCTATAGCTATTGGTGAGGTTTCTGCGACATTAAATGATTTTATAAATAATGGTATTGATAATGCTTTTATAGTTGGAGACCAAGAGGTAATTGACCAACTTTTAAAAGCAAATAAAACATATCGCCAGTATATGGGTTTATCAGGCAAAAACCTTAGAGGTGGTGATGGTGTCGAAAGTGCAACAAATGCAATATTAAAAAAATTAACAGACCCAAGATTAGATGCTGATGCTGTTGTGAATAAATTTTTTGGACATGCAAAGTTTCAACCTGCATCTGTAATGAATAATGTTTTAACAAAAATACAAAAAAATGTTCCAGAAAAAGAATTTAAAGAAGTAATAGCTTTGGTTAAAGATGGTGTTTTGACCAGAGCATTTTCTGGAAAAGGCACATCTGGTGTAACTAGAACAAATATCATTAATAATTATGATGAAACATTTAAAAGAAACCAAAATTTAATAAGCAGGTTGTTTTCAAAAGACGAATTAAAACAAATAGAACAATTCAAAGATAATGTGCTACCTACACTTTGGGCAGAAATTAAAATGAACCCATCAAATTCTGGAAATGTAATGATGTTCAGTTTGATGAGTAAAGGTGTACTTAATTATGCAGGTAAATTTCCCTTGGTTGGAAAATTAATTGACCCTGCTACATTTAAAGAAATGGGAAGCAGAAATAAAGCAAGAGATGCAATAGCAGGATATATGGAAAGAAAGAAAGCACCATTATTTTCCTCTATTTCACAAGCACCAGTAAGAACAGACGAAGAAACACTTGAAAATGATGAAATTCCTGCCTTTCTTAAAAATTTACCAATGTCAGCTAAAATGAAAATTCTTAATAGTGTAGAAATAGATAATGAAGGTGTTAAATGAGTAAACCATCAGTACAAGAAATCCATGTAAATTTAGAAAGGCATATAGCTGTAAGTGATGAAAGATGGAAAGAAACAATACTTCGTATTAAACGTATGGAGCATATTATGATAGCAACTTCGGGAACTGCAATAGTAATGTTAATAGGTTTACTTGTGAGATAGAGCAATATGGTTGTTGCAGAAATCCTAACAGGTATAGCATTAGTACAGAAATCAGTAGAATTTATAAAATCAAATATATCAACAGTAAACGACATTTCTGGTATAGCAAAACAGATTGACGGTTTTTTTACTGGTGCTGACCAAATGAATAAAAGCAAAGGCAAGGGAATGTCTATTGCTGAACAGTTTGGGTCAGTAGAAAACAGTGCTAATGATTTTATAAATATGAAGTTGTTAGAAGAAAAACGAACCGAATTAAAAAATATAATTAATATGAGGTTCGGTCCTACAGCTTGGGACGAGATAATTGCACAACGAGCTAATAGAATACAAGAAGCTAAAGAAACAAGTCGTTTACAAAGAATAGAAGCTAGACAACAACAAAAAGAATTTCTTGATACTTTACAAACAATAGGCATTATCTTTTGTGTTATAGCCGTAATTATAATAGGTTTTATAGTTGTATTTAAAGCGTATGCAGATGGTTATAAATACAAATCTAAAGATTACACAAGACAGCAAAAAATAAATAATGGTACAATAAAAATGCCTACTATGACCACTTGTAGATTAAAAAAACGTAAAGTGTATAAAGATAAAATGGCTTGTATATACCAAGGAGCACAAAAGACTTTTACGCTAGACTTTACAGATTTAGCAAATGGTTGTCCTCGCAAATACAAATGTGTGCTTGACCCTAATGGAAAAGAACCATCTATTGATTCTGTTATGGAAAGTTTAAGAAGTATTGCTAAATAAAAAGTGAGACATGACTATTCGCCAATCTTCGCCATGTCATAGTGGGGTGGGAGAAAACATTAATATATTTCCAAGGCGACCCAAACCAAACTATTTATTTACTTTACCTTGCCATAAGAAAATTGCAAAACAATTACGATAAAACTGTTGATTTTTCTTTTGGTCTAACATTTGATTATTTGTACGTTGTTTGGCTAAGTATGACACAAAGTGGTCAAGGTTAACACGTGATGACACCATTAGCTTAGTTATATAATAACCTCTTTTAAAATCTTGTTTTGCATAGGCATCTACTAATAAATCGTAAATACTAGTGTTACCATTAATTATATTCATAATTGTCATTTTTTCTTTTCCCATTTAGTTATTTGTTCTAATAATCTACTAATTCACACATTGTTATGCTATGTTTATCATCTAACAACATTTCTATTTCTTCAATAGTATCTGCTTCAATCATAACACTTACATATTTTCCATGTTCTGGCATATCTGGTAGATTATTAAAAAGTCTTATTTTAACATAGTACCTATTTTTCATATCGCTCATAGTTTTCTCCCTTTATAATTGCTAAAACTTTCACTTGATATTTCAAGTTCTTTATTACTTTTTTTAGCATTTCTAGCCTTTAAGTCTTTATATAATTGTTTTATCTCTGCATGTGCTATTTGTGCTTTTAATTTACAATCAGCACAATTTTTACTATAAGGCTTTTTATATTTACTAGGTGGCATTTCAATTTCACAAGTTGCACACTTAGTTTGATTAACGTAAATAACTGGTCTTGCCATAATAAACCCTAACCAACTATTAAATTAACAAGTGGTCGTGAAGGTGGTACACAAACTGCATAAACAGCAATTTTAGCCAAAGGTTTATTTGATTTTACATCATCACGAAAATTCATTGCATCGTCCATGAAATCAAATGATGTCTTGATATATTGACCTCTACCAATATGTTCGCTTACCATATAAGATTTAGTATGTTGTAGTAGGTCTTTTTCGTATTCTTGAAATGTCATTTTGTTTTCTCCCGAAACATTATTTATACTATTAGAGTATCAAAAGTACTAGATAAGTAAACCAATATATGCAATAATATTAATAATAATAGCTCCAAACTATTATTGTAATTGCATCTGTGTAGAGGTGGTATTTCTCAGCGTTCTACCACCTCTTACTTTTTTAATTATAATCCCTATGGGTTGGAGCACATTGTATATCTACAACAATAGGTACATATCTATCAGCAACCATTATTCTACCATGATATAAAACTGGTCTTAATTTCACAGAGCGACAATCTTCAATACCATTTATTACTTCTTGTCTGTTCATCTGAAACATTTTTTTATTAGTAACCAATTCTACTTTAGTTGGAGGTTGGCTACTGCTACAAGCAGTAACCATTAAAGTTGATATAATATACAAGAAAGTTATTTTATGTGTTCTAAGCATTCTCTAGCTCCTTCCAATTATTAGTTTGAATAAGTTCTGATACCATTTTCTGTCTATCTACTTGAACAAGGTATTTCTTTGTATCATCTCTTTGTATATCAGTAAGATGAGTAGACCATGCAGTTGCTGATTGATATGCACACCATAGAGAGCCTTTAACATCTTTTCTGCCATAATCTCCCTTACCATGTATTTGAGCCACTTCTTCGTTATATAAACCCATAAGAATAGATAATTGTTTTTTATTGGTTTCATTAACTCCTGCCATTTTGCTACCTCTTGAAAGATGTTGTTTGGCAATAGTATTTTCAAAAAGACTTTTTATTTGTTCATCTTCTACTGAAGTATCCCACCAAGTCTTAAATCTTTCAGATTCGTCTGTTACTGCTTTTATGGCATTAGTAATCTTTTTATTAGATTGGTCTATGTCAAAAGATTTTGTATGTCTATTAGCGGTGTATGCCAATTTTTGACCAGTTACCAATGTATTAAAACAAACATGATTTAACCAACCAAAGAAAGCTTGAAATTTCCATTTAGAATTATAAGAATTTCTAGCAACATATTTTAATGATAGGTGATGGTCTCCAATTTGAGTTGTAAGTTCTGGTAATAAGACCTCCATCTTTGCCATCGCACCATTTTCATAAGATTCAATTTTAACTTCTGCATCTTTTAAAGTTAATCCTCCTTGTTTCATTTGAACTAATGCACCTTGAAAGGCATCTTTATGAAGAATTGGTTTATATTTAGATTTTACAAGACCTAAAGGTGCATCGGTATCTGTTCTAACCAACACACGACTCATCTCTGTAGGTATTGTAGGTATTTCTCTTATATCTATAGGAAAGGTTATCTTTTCCATTTCTTTTTTAAATAAATAAGTATCTAACATTTATATCTCCCTTTTATAGTTAAATAAAAAAGAGTGGCTTTATGCCACTCTCGCAGTCTTAAATAATTTGCTATATTTATAATCAATATCTAAATTATAACAAATTTCTGTTCCCTCATAATAAGGGTCGTTCTCTATACCATCAGCCTCTAATATCCATCTGATGGCAGTTTTATAATTTCTTGCACCCATTTTACAAGTTTCTTTAATTCTCTTATAAAGATTTGATGCATTTTCTTTTTTGATTGCTTGCTCTCTTTCAAAAGCAATATTTGCTTGATTACATTCATAATCAGCCATTTCTTCTAGTTCTTTTAAGGTGTAATTTGAAAAATCTAGTCTTATTTTTGAACCATAAGAACCAGATGCACTTTTTATATCTTCTGAAAGAATATATTTCTTATAATCTATTATAGTAGTTATACCATAATCTTCCCAATGTTTAGGGTCTGTAACAATCAAACCAGATACACGATTATCTGGGTCTTCGTTAACCCAATTAGTCCATTTTTGGTTCTCTGCTTTAATATAAGATTGAAGTTCAAGTTGATTTTTAGTAAATTTTGTCATTGTTTTCTCCCATGAATTTAATAACATAATTACTTATAATTTGTATAAGTATAGAAGTCAACACAATAAAGGTTTATTTTTTATACTTATACATTTTAATTTTTTATACATATACTTTTATTTAAGGTTATAATCTTTTATAAGAGTGCCAAGTTCTGCATTTCCTGCAATACAAGATTTAATCCACACCTTTTTAACAACTTCACCATTTATATTTCTTAAATGACGAAAGTGTCCTCTTCTCGTATGCTCTCTTTTGGGATTACCTTTGCCTTTAAAGGTATCTTTATATAACTTTCTAACCTTTTTATCTGTAAGCGATAGATTTAAAACATGATAATCATTTCTTGGTACTCTTTTACCAAGTTGAGTATGAATTATTTTATTATCTGGTGTAACACTTTCAATATCATTCACATTTATATTAATTAAAGCAAATAAAGAAATTAAAAACCTTAAATCTCCCTCACACATTACTGAAAGGTTATGTTCATGGTCTTTAATTTCATCTCTTGTATAACCTTCTTGGAATTTCCAAGATGGAATAGACCAATGCATACCTCGTGATTGTGCTACTGAAATTCTACTATATATTTCTTTTAAACAATTAAATTCATGGTCTTTATCATAAGCCAAAGTATCTGGTAAATTACTACTATCAAAAACAATTTGCCCAGTTTTTTTATCTGATGAAGTTTGAGTATGCTTTTTTAGTAAATGTTTAGGCATATGTTCAAATAAATACCAACTACTTAATAATTTTGAACCAGTATGAAATGCTCTTTCCATAAGTTGGTCAGAAGATTTGGCTCTCCATTCTGCAGGAAATTCGTTTAGAGTATTAAGTCTTTCTATTTCTTCTTCAAAATCTATTGATTTATTATTATTGATAGTAAAACACATTGATGGTTGCATAAATTTATCTGCAAGCATATCTGTTGAATCACCAATGACATCAGCATTGTCTTTATCTATAAATGCCCACATTTCATAAAGAAAATCTACATGACCAGTTTCGTCTGTAAATTTCTTTATATGATAACCAACACGTTGAGGTACTCCATTTGCTTCAAAGTTATAATCTTGCCCTCTTTTATTAGTAAATTCTTTTATGAATTTCTGCCTTGAATGTTCGTCCCATTCAATCCAAAGGTTATCAAAAGGAATTTGAGCATTTTCTACCATCTCAAGTAATACAGATGGCTTTTCTGTACTAGCTTTATAGGCATTATTTACAAGATTTTCAGATGCAACAAATTTTTGAGATTGTATTAAATCAACTTGTGTTTGTCTTATCATTGAATCGGCTATTGACCCTCCAGAATAGAGAGCCAATGCCTTTTTAGGTTGAGTTAAACCAGATAATATCTGATTACATAAAATTGGTTTATCCATTATCATTCTCCATTTGTTTCTTTAAATCTGTTTCACAATTTTCACAAACATAATATGGTTCTTGTATAGATGGTTTAATTTCATCATTATTAAATAAATTATTGCAACCATCACACTCTGAAAAATTATCTACAAGATAACTGTTTTGAAATTTTGCCATTATGCAACTCCTTTTAATTTATTATTTAATTCTTCAATATGTGGTGGAATTTCTTTTTCAAAAGATTTTATAATTTCTTCTTTTTCTTCAATCATTGGTGAAATTATTTTTTGAAAATCTTGGAACGTATTTGGTTCTAAGGTAAAAGATATAGCATTTAGTTTGTAAAGTTTATTAAGGTCGTTTATTAAATCATTCATCTGTTTTCTCCCATGAAATTATGAATGATTATATTGGTAAATTGTAACTAGTAGAAGTCAACCTACTTTTTTACATTTATAAAAACTTTTTTTACATGAGAAAGTTCAGCATAACTACCATAAGTTGCAGTCGCTCCCTTTGGCATTTTAACTTCGTAATCTTCTAAATTATTAAGCGATTGAACAAAGAACTCTGTGTAAGGTTTTTTTACATAACTGTTTATACTTTTTTCAGATTCGTATTCTTGGATTGCTTTCGGACAATCTTCAAACATTTCTTCATTTTTTTTATCTTTTTCTATTGACATCTACAACCTATACTAGAGTTAAAAACTGCCGAAATCATTTTTTTTGTCTTATCATACCTAAGCATAGAAACAAACTGGTAGGTCGCTTAAAGTTTGATAGCTCTTAAATTAGCTTCTTGTGTTCTCCATGTCTCTATTTTGACCATAGCACTTTCTCTAAGGTATCTATTTTTTTCATCTCTTTCAACTGCTATTCTAACTGCCTTTAAATGCTTAACATATTCTTCATCAGCATAGGCTTCTCTTTCTTGTGCAGAAATTGGCAGTTCATTGTGCTTACTCATCAATATTGCCTTTAATGATTTTGTAAAAGCATCAAGATAAAGTCTTGTTGCCCTAGCCTCTGCACAATGTTGTGCTGTATCTCTTAACCATGCAACAGCTTTATGGATATCTTCTTCATCAATTTTTCGCATTAAATTTCTCCCAATATTTTTGTGCTACCTCTCTGCCATAATCTTCTGTTAACCTAAAAAGTTTCCAGAATAAATCTTCATTACCATGTGAATCATGTAATTGTGCATGATGTGTATAACAAAGTGGTACAGAATTATTATCACTTGCTCTCATTCCCATACCTCTTATCCCATCATATGGTTTTAACAAGTGATGTGCTTGTACGTTACCATTACAAGGATAAGAGGAATAAGTTGATAAACAACATTCTTGATTAGATACATATTCTAAAAATTTCTTGTTCTTTATCCTTTTGTTTTTAAGCAACCTCTGGCTCTCCATTTGTTAGCTCATATTCAGCAAATGTTTTATTATTAGTTGTCTTAAAATGTGTTTTGATAGGAAAACCTTGTTGCCTTAAATCAAATATAATTGCACTTAATCTAAAGCAACCATATAAATTTAAAGCATCAATAGGTGTTATACGTTTTCCATTTTGTAAATGTTCTAAAACATTACTAGCTTGTGTGCTTTTTGTTTGCATCTATATCTCCATTTACCAAAGGTCTATATCTTCAATTTTATCATCTATGTTATTAGATGACGTTTGTTCTGTTTGTTGAGAAACTTGTTTATTTTGCATGTTTCCTTCATTTGAAAATTCACGAAGTCTTAAAGATATATATTTATTACCTCTTTCGCTATTTTCTCTCCATGCAGATATAATCATAGCACCTTTATCAACAAGGGCATTTACAACTCCTTTTGCATCTGGGTCTTTTTCTCCATTCTTTTCAGCCTTTTTCAAAGTCCCCATTGCTCTATAGAGTTCAATTATTTCTTTTCCCTCTTTATTTAACCTTTTAACACCAATAACTCTTAATGATTCACCATTAATATTTATTTTGCCTTGTTGTGTTAAAGACCAATCTTCGCTTATATTAAATAGAACACCACGATTGGTTTCATCATATTGTTTGGTATTACTTTCCATTATTAACTCCCTTATTACCAGTTGCTTCATTTGCATCATCATCTTGACCAAGACCAAATAATGCTTGTAAACCATATCTTTTTGCATAAGTTATGGCAGAACCCATTTTTTGTGGATTATCTTTTTCTGCATTGTTAATTAAAACTGGCACATCACATTCTATAGTTTTTTCATCTATAGTATGATAAATGGTAGTTTTTACCCATATATCTCTAGTGATAACTTGACCACTTGTAGTTTTGGTAGTGCCATCTTTAAAATTATCTACCATTTGTTTATCAAGAACCATATTCTTATATTGAACTTGTTGAGTAAAACATAATCCATATTTAGCACCTTGATTAACTGCATCAATAAC
>JGI24005J15628_10000865_pt1 | contig 16590 bp, 10 predicted proteins | sample LinPmetageLP40_FD_15628 | JGI IMG/M metagenome (IMG submission 15628)
TCCGCCAGCTGGCGGATGCTTGAAAATTTTGCCTTGATAAAGAAAAAAATAAATTCGTCAATTCCTTCGACTTATTTCATAACAATCCCTAAGTAGTCAGGTCGAAATACTTGACTTCGCACCAAAGGGTGTAAGAAATACCAAGTTTCTCCTCTTTAGGTGACCTGAATTTATGTTAAAGCATCAAATCCACTAGAAATATTGCTTGATCCCGTCATATGGTGACATCACTTTTCTATTGGGCATAAAAAAACCCTGGCAAACCTGCCAGGGCAAAAAAAAAAGGGTGGAAGACGGGACTCGAACCCGCGACTTCCGGCACCACAAACCAGCGCTCTAACCAACTGAGCTACAACCACCATTTATCTTCCGATGCACAATCGCAAAGGCTTCACTTCCCGTCAGAGAGTGCAAATTTATATAGTATCTTGAGTTTGCAAAAACATTTCGCAGCTTTATTTTCGATCAAATAATAAGCGTTCTCCTTTTTTGCTTTCATCAAACTGACCATCTGCATAAGCCAAATGTCCTGACACTATCGTATGGGTTATTTCAGACTTAAACTTGTGCCCTTCAAAAGGAGACCAACCACATTTGGCAATGATATTATCTTTATCAACTATCCAGGGTTTTTCCAAATCTACGAGAGTAACATCAGCATGATAGCCCTCTCTGATATATCCTCTTTTCTCAATGTCAAAGAGAATGGCAGGGTTGTGACACATCTTTTGAGCAATCATCTCTAGGGAGATTTTATGGTCATAATACATGTCTATCATCGCCACCAAAGTATGTTGAATAAGTGGACCGCCTGCGGGTGCTTTGAAATAGGTATTGTCTTTTTCTTCGCTAGTATGAGGCGCATGATCAGTGGCGATCACATCGATGCGACCGTCTATTACCGCTTTCAATATACCTTCCTTGTCCTTTGATGTTTTGACCGCTGGATTCCACTTGATTAGTGTGCCTTTGTCCGCATAGTCACGATCATCAAACCACATATGGTGGATACACGCCTCTGCAGTGATTCTCTTTTCAGAAAGGGGAACATCGTTCTCAAAGAGCTCAGTTTCTTTGGCAGTTGAAATATGTAAGACATGAAGTCTCGCATTGTGTTTTTTGGCTAGACCGACAGCTCTTGATGAAGACAAATAGCAAGCCTCTTCACTGCGGATTTCTGGATGACATGACATAGGAACGTCATCTCCATACTTCGCTTTGTATATCTCCGTATTTTTTCTAATCGTAGCTTCATCTTCACAATGCGTAGCAATCAACATATCTACCTTAGAAAATAGATTTTCCAATGTTTCTTGATCATCTACCAGCATATTGCCCGTTGATGACCCCATAAATATTTTCACTCCACAGACATTTCTGGGATTGGTCTTGAGAACTTCATCCAAGTTGTCATTGGAAGCCCCCATAAAGAATGAATAGTTGGCTACTGACACCTCAGCCGCACGCTGGTATTTATCTTCCAACAGCTCCTGCGTGAGTGCGTTGGGTATCGTGTTGGGCATCTCCATAAAGGAAGTCACTCCACCTGCGACTGCAGCCCGCGATTCAGAATGAATATCAGCTTTGTGAGTAAGCCCTGGCTCGCGAAAATGTACCTGATCATCTATGACTCCTGGAAACAAATATTTTCCCGTAGCATCAATGACCTTGTCAGCTTGCACCCCTGACAGACCCTGACCTATTTTGGAGATTTTGCCTTCTTCAATGAAGATATCCGATGTGATTATCTGCCCTTCATTGACTATATTTGCGCCTAATATTAGTATTGTGTCCATATGCTTTCGTGTTGTATGAAAGCAAAATTAACCCTTTTATGGCTAAACCAACACCCTCTTTCGAGGATTTTAAACTCAATAAGCAGCTTTTGAATGCCATTGCAGATAAAGGGTATGGACAGCCTACGCCTATTCAAAAGAAAGCCATCCCACTGATACTGGCAGGGCATGACTTGATGGGGGTGGCACAAACAGGAACAGGGAAGACGGCAGCGTTTGTATTGCCACTACTGATGAAGGTGAAATATGCACAAGGAAAAAATCCACGAGCGTTGATCTTAGCACCTACCAAGGAACTGGTATTGCAAATCGAAGAGAACGTAAGTACATACAGCAAGTACTGTGATATTCGGCACATTGCTTTATATGGAGGGGTTGGTCCGAAGACCCAAATCGAAGAACTCAACAAAGGAATAGACTTGATTGTTGCCACTCCGGGACGGTTTATAGATATCTATCTGAGGGGAGAGATCAATACCAAGCAGATCAATACCCTTATCTTAGATGAGGCAGATAAAATGATGGACATGGGTTTCATGCCGCAGATTCGTAAAGTTTTGGAAGTGATTCCAGTGAAGAGGCAGAATTTGCTTTTTTCAGCCACGATGCCAGAAAGAGTGGTCACACTATCAGAAGAGTTCCTTGAGTATCCTGAAGTGATTGAAGTGGCGCCACAGGCTACTGCAGCAGATACGATTACGCAGAAACTCTACAAAGTCCCGAATATTAAAACCAAGCTTAATTTTTTGTTGCAATTACTAGAAGATAAGAAAGCTTTTAATCGGGTGATGATATTCACCAAAACAAAAGTGACTGCTGACAATATCTTCAAGTACCTCTCTCGCAAAGACCAAGGCGAAGTTCGGGTGATTCATTCAAATAAGGGGCAGAATAGTCGCATCAATGCTGTGGATCAGTTCAAAGAGGGCAATGTGCGCATCTTGGTGTCAACAGATGTAGCGTCCAGAGGACTGGATATAAGCATGGTTAGTCATGTGATCAATTTTGATGTGCCGACTCACTATGAAGATTATGTGCATCGAATCGGTAGAACGGGCAGGGCTAACAATGAAGGCACAGCAATTACGTTTTGTAACGAAGCCGAAGTCTATCATGTCAAAAAAATAGAAAAGCTAATTCGGACACCAATTCCGACTAAGAAATTCCCGGATACTGTAAAGGTAGAGAAAGCAGATGTTGAGGAGAGGCAAGATGTTGCTCGTGAGATAGATCGCCAAAAACGGCTTGAAGACCCCGACTTCAAAGGTGCATTTCACGAAAAGAAAAGGGATTTTTCAAAAGTGCAGAAAAACACTAAGAATACGGGGAAGAAGGTTTTTAAGAAAGGGTGAAAAAAATAAAGGCTATTGACAGAATGCCAACAGCCTTTATTTTAAGTACTTAAAATGAATTTACTTTTTCGTACAAGTATATCCACTTTCTTTTAGGGCAACTGTAGCGTCTACACCAACAGCCGTACAGACATTATCCTGATCAGGAAATGTAGTAGGGTCAGTAGGATGTACACAATCGTAACACTCTACTTGAAAGAGGTTTTCAACAGTTTTTTTACATCCAGAGAAGTAAAACATACTTGCTACAAGCATAAGCATCGGAGCGATAAATGTAATTTTCTTTTTCATAGGTATTTAGGTTTGGTTCTGTATCGTGCAAAGCTACCAAAAATATGAATGAAAAAAAAGCGCTTGAATTTGACTCTATTTCAAGTGTCTTAGTATGTGAATAAAAGATAAGGGTTGACTTACATGGTAAATCAACCCTTATAATCCATCATAGGATGATGCCCGCCTATTTGCTTTCTACCTTCGCATCCTGAATCTTATCTGCAATGATGCGTTGGTCTCTGTTCGCAATGACCCAAGCTGTGTGAAATACCAATTGTGCTCTCTTGGTCATCAATTCAAATTCTATTTTTTCGATGGTATCAGTAGGCTTGTGGTAGTCAGCATGTGTGCCGTTGAAGTAAAAAATAATAGGCACATTGTTCTTCGCGAAATTCCAGTGATCAGATCGATAATAGATTCTGTCAGGATGACTTTCATCGTTATAGGTATAGTCTAAGTCGAATTTCGTGAAGGTTTCGTTCACTTTTTCGCTGATCTCATGAAGCTCTGTTGATAACCTATCCGATCCAACCAAATACACATAGTTTGGCTTATCTTCGTGTTCAGGATCTATCCTACCAATCATGTCAATATTCAAATCAACTACCGTATTAGCCAAAGGAAAGACTGGATTGTCTGAATAATACTCAGATCCCAAGAGACCTTTTTCCTCACCTGTGACTGTCATGAATAGAACGCTTCGTCTAGGGCCATCGCCAGCGTCTTTGGCTTTGACAAATGCTTCGGCAATTTCAAGTACGGAGGAAGTTCCAGAGCCATCATCGTCTGCGCCATTGTTGATTTCATCACCCGTTTTTCCGAGATGGTCATAGTGAGCAGTGATGACAACGATCTCCTCTTTTTTGTCTGTTCCTTCTAAGAAGCCAAGCACATTTTCAGTAGAAACAATTTCCTTTTTGCGCTCAGTCTTGTAGGTGAACTTACCAGATTTTATTTTCTTCAGAGCCGTTGTCTTACCTGACTTATACTCGTCTAGTGCTTTATTCATCTTATCTTTTGAAGACTTCAATATGGTCGCTGCATTCTCAGGAGAAATAAAGAACAGTCCACCTGAAGTTTGCGGTTCTTCTGAGGCAAAACCCATAGATGCTCCCATAAAGAACCCTTTCCAGTTAACTATCAATTCATCAAAATCCTTCTGATTGTCTGTATTGACCATCAGTACAAGGGCAGCGCCTTGTTCATCTGCATAATTTCGTTTTTGTCTAAACAATTGAAAACCTCCTTTGACGTTCATCACTACTGCTTTGCCTTTCACATCCATGGATTTGAAAGTGGCGGTATCTCCTTCTCCGACAAATACTGCTTCGATGGTTTGCTCTCCATTGGAGTTCATTCCGCCCCAGTATAAGGTGCCTTCTCCGTTGGTTTTTTTTTCATCACCGATTTTCAAATAAGTATCACCCGGAGCATTTTTTTCTAAATTAAATTCTTGGAAGTGACTCTTTCCACCTTTGGTTTCGACAGGAGCAGTGAGTCCCAATTCTTGAAAGTAAGCTCTGATATAGGCAGCAGCCATTTTTTGACCACGTTTCCCAGTTTCCCTACCTTCGAGTGCATCAGAAGCCAATATTGATAAGTGGCCGTATAAGTCATCTTTGTTGATCGTTCCTGCATATTTGATTGCTTCTTCATTCTGAGCATAGCCGCTCATGAATGTGCCGGCAATACATAATGTGAGTAATAGTCTTTTCATGTGTAATATATTTGTGCTGAAAGTGATTGTTATTTAATGGTCTTATCTACTGTAATGCGTTCTTCTCGATTGGCAATTTCCCAGGCAGTATAAAACACCAATTGGGCAACTTTCTGAATTCTTTCGAATTGAAGATTTCCCACTGTATCCGTTGTCTTGTGATAGTCTTGATGATCTCCACTGGTATAGAATATTACTGGAATCCCGTTTTTTGCAAAATTGTATTGATCTGATCTATAAAAAAAACGCTCAGGGTGTGTGATAGAATTGAATGTGTAATCTAGCGCAAGACCCACATATTTTTCGTTAGCTTCTTCGTGAATATGATGCAAATCAGTTGACTGCCAATCCGAACCAACAATAGAAACGAAATTGGGGTCTTCTGGGTGCAACTCATCCAAATGTCCGATCATGTCCATATTTAAGTTTGCGACCGTGTTTTTCAATGGAAAAACAGGTGCTTCATCGGTGTAATATGCGGATCCTACCAATCCCTTTTCTTCTGCTCCCAATGCTAGGAAAAGAATACTTCTTTTGGGACGGGTGCCATCTTCCGCAGCCAATGCAAATGCTTGCCCAATCTCTAATAGTGCAGACGTTCCTGATGCATTGTCATCTGCTCCTCTGAACATTTCTCCCTTCTTTACACCTAGATGATCATAATGTGCGGAGATGATGATGACCTCATCCGGGTATGTATCTCCTTTAACATATCCCATCACATTGTAAGTGAAGCTTTTACCTCTGAGCGGTACTTTCTGATAATATGAATTCTTATCTCCGTCTTTTATGACCGAACTTAGTCCAGATGAGATATATTGATCAGCTATATATGAGCTTGCCTTCTTCCCGTCTTCGGTTCCCGCTTCTCGTCCTCTGAGGCTGTCGGAAGTCAAAACTGCTACAATCGATCTTAAGTCATCAATTTTGATGCTCTCACCATATTGCTTTTGGCTCCAACTCACGGTTGTCAAAATTGTAAATAGTACGCCAAATGATATTTTTATGCCCATATATGATGTTGACTTAAAGCCAAAGATAAATAGAAAACACGGGTTGCATTACATTCTGAAAAGGAATTGTTATGAACGGTAGGAGTCGCCTAATTGGCAGACAAATTTTTAGGGAAAGCGACAATAGGGAAATCGCTTTTAAAAAACGAATGGATATTTTATGAGGTAATGTAATCCTCCAATAAATTAAAAGCGATTCTCCTGGGTTATCCCAAAGGGATGAAGTTTTAATTAGCCCGGTATGAAATGCCGGGTGATGTTGTATAAGTTATTGACAACCCTGTAAGGGTTGAATGTTTCATTCAAAGCAGATATTTTTCTTCGAATGGGACTGCATTTTCTTGTAATAAAGAGATGTATTCCTCTCTGAATGTGACCCGTTTATGATGTTCTTCCTGATTCTTGATGTATTCAATTAACCGTTCTTTTTCATTTATTGAATAAATAAACCACCCCGAGGCAGAGTCATCGGGGTATTAAATGGAATTTATTTCCGACCCAAGGGTCGGGGTATTAAACCAAATGGGCTCTCGCCCTGCGAGTAAAGCCTCCATAACCTTGTTGCCAACCCTTAAATTCGGAAAATATGTTGCTTTCTTTAATAAAGGCAGAGCTAGCCAATTTAATATCCTTAACAAGATCGGGAAGGACAATAGACGGGTGAAGGTGGGTCAGAATATGAATATGATCTTCCACACCGTTAATACGGTACAGGTGGCATTTTTTATTTTTCAAAATCCCCCAAATGTATTTGAACAGCTGATCCCTATTCTCCTTCATTAACACCACCTCTCTATTTTTAGTGCTGAAAACTATTTGATATAATATTTGGGTGTATGTACTCAATTGGGTCTAATGTTCAGCCCTTTCAGGGCTTGAGTGGTTTATTTCTTTACCCCCCAATTACATTGGGGTTTATTTACAGTCAAGCCCTGTAGGCTTGTTTATTGTTTCAATACGACCATTAAGGAATGCTTTCAAAATAAGGTGAACAGAAACTTATTAAAGCGATAAAGCCACTCTGGCAACGCTGTCCGTTTTGGATAGATTTCACTTCACCAGGATATAGATTTCAGTAAGTAATTCTTCTTCAGGTGTGTCTGCCTCATCGTTTAGGAAGAACTCAAGGAGAAGCCAGGGAAATCGCTTTTAAAAAATGAATGGATATTTTATGAGGTAATGTAATCCTCCAATAAATTAAAAGCGATTTTCCTGAAAGTGACAATAGGAGTCGTCAAGAATATGACAAAATATACTAACTTTGCCGCTTGAAAAACGAATCAGAAATACGCTCTTTGGCGAGAAAATTTAGCGATATGATTGACATCAATAACTTTGAGAAGTTCGAAACGAGACACAATGGCCCAAATACATCACAAGAAAAAGCTATGTTAGAGGCTATAGGTGCAGATTCATTGGATACATTGATCAATGAAACGATACCAGTCAATATCCGATTGGACAAAAACCTTAATCTTCCTGAATCAAAAACAGAAGTAGAATATCTGAAGCATATCAAATTTATTGCTGATAAGAATAAAGTATATAAGTCATATATAGGAACGGGTTATTACAACTGTACCGTACCTGGGGTCATACAAAGGAATATACTTGAAAACCCAGGTTGGTACACTGCATACACGCCCTATCAAGCAGAAATAGCGCAAGGAAGACTGGAAGCACTCATCAATTTCCAGACCATGGTGATTGAACTAACTGGGATGGAGCTGGCAAATGCATCTTTACTGGATGAGGGGACCGCAGCAGCGGAAGCTATGCATATGCTTGCTGTGACTAGGAAGGGCGCACGAAAAGGAAATACCAAGTTTTTTGTTGATCAAAATACTTTTCCTCAGACCATCGATATTCTCAAGACGAGGGCATTGCCAACAGGTATTGAGTTGGTGATTGGAGATGTGGGTTCATTTGATGTCAATGACGAATCTTATTATGGAATCTTATTGCAGTACCCTGACAATGATGGGAATGTAGTAGATCGAAGCGCACTGATAGCTGCTGCGAAAGAAAATGGAATAGGTATAGCAGTGGCTACCGATCTTATGAGTCTGGTACTGTTGACTTCTCCTGGAGAAATGGGTGCTGATGTAGTCATAGGAACTACCCAGCGATTTGGTGTGCCAATGGGATATGGTGGACCTCATGCAGCATTTTTCGCAACGAAAGAAGATTACAAAAGACAAATCCCGGGACGAATCATCGGAGCATCCTTAGATGTGAAAGGCAACAATGCTTACCGCATGGCACTGCAAACACGCGAGCAACATATCAAAAGAGAACGCGCCACTTCAAACATTTGTACCGCCCAAGTATTGCTAGGAGTGATGGCTGGCATGTATGCTGTTTATCACGGCCCTAAAGGAATCAAAGCGATTGCAGAACGTATTCATGGCTTGACGCAATTGCTGAATCAAGGGCTTAGTAACTTGGGTCTCTCTCAATCAAATCAGCATTACTTTGATACACTTAAAGTAAGCGTGACGGATAAGTCTGCAGTCAAGAAAATATCTGAAAGCAATGAAATGAATTTCAGGTATTTTGAGGACAATCATATCGGAATTTCTTTGGATGAGACTACGAGATTAGAAGATGTAAAGTCAATTTTAGATGTATTGGCTGAGGCCAATAGCAAGGCGAATAGTTTTGATATAGGCAGTAACGCTTCTTCATTGTCAATAGCTTATCCAGCTGGTCTGAAGCGGATATCTGACTTCTTGACACACCCCGTGTTCAATACGCATCATTCAGAACATGAGATGCTGCGATATATCAAGAGCTTAGAAAACAAAGACCTGTCGCTGGTTCACTCCATGATCTCACTGGGATCATGCACCATGAAACTCAATGCAACAGCTGAAATGGCTCCTGTGACTTGGCCGGAGTTTGCCAATATCCATCCTTTTGCACCAGTAGATCAAGCACAAGGATACCATGAAATGTGTACAGAGCTTGAAGCTTGGTTGACTGAAATTACTGGTTTTGCAGCGACTTCTCTACAGCCGAATAGTGGTGCACAGGGAGAGTTTGCTGGATTGATGGTCATCAAAGCTTACCATGATAGCAGAGGAGATACACATCGAAATATCACGATTATCCCATCCTCGGCACATGGAACTAACCCTGCAAGTGCCATCATGGCAGGACAAAAGGTGGTCATCACGCAATGTGATGAGAAAGGGAATATTGATGCAGCTGACCTCAGAGCAAAAGCAGAAGAACACAAAGACAACTTAGCAGCTTTGATGGTGACATATCCTTCTACACACGGAGTATTCGAAGAAAGCATCAAAGATATCTGCAACATTATTCATGAAAATGGTGGCCAAGTCTATATGGACGGAGCCAATATGAATGCACAGGTAGGACTCACCAGTCCGGGAGAGATTGGTGCTGATGTCTGTCACCTCAATTTGCACAAGACATTTTGTATCCCTCACGGTGGTGGTGGCCCTGGTGTTGGACCAATTGGTGTTGCTGAGCAATTAAAACCATTCCTGCCAGGTAATCCAATTATCAAAACTGGAGGAGATCAGGCGATCACTGCGATCTCCTCTGCCCCATGGGGAAGTGCCGGAATCTTGCCAATTTCATACGGGTATGTGGCGATGATGGGTGGTGATGGGCTGAAACGAGCAACAGAATACGCGATCCTCAATGCCAATTATATCAAAGAAAGATTGAGCCCGCATTATCCAATATTGTACACTGGTACACAGGGAAGATGTGCACATGAAATGATCGTGGACTGTCGTGCATTTAAGAGTTTTGGAGTAGAGGTGGAAGACATAGCCAAGCGATTGATAGATTATGGATTCCATGCGCCCACGGTATCGTTCCCTGTTCCTGGTACCTTGATGATTGAACCAACAGAAAGTGAGTCAAAGCCTGAATTGGATAGATTTTGTGATGCTTTGATAGAAATCAGAAAGGAAATCCAGATGGTGGAAACTGGAGAAGTTGATGCTACAAATAATGTATTGAAAAATGCACCACATACAGTGGCTGATTTGACCGCAGATAACTGGGAGTCTCCATATACCAGACAACAGGCAGCGTATCCATTGGAGTTTGTGAAAGCCAATAAATTCTGGCCTTCTGTGAACCGTATTGACAATGCGTATGGGGATCGCAACCTAATCTGCAGCTGTCTTCCAGTTGAAGCATTTATGGAAGAAGTAGAAGCTTAATAATTTATGGTATCTGAAAATTTGAAAATCCTACTATTATATCTTTTTGCCTGCGTCCTTATAATAGGTTGCCGAGCGAATAGTGGAGAAGTCCATGAAAGTTCTGATGCGCTATTTGAGAAGGGACAAGAGCTTGGAAAGGTGCCTGATCTGATCAACGAAGCTTCTGGCTTGGCAACGAGTATGGTCAATGAGGATGCCTATTGGACTCACAATGACAGTGGAGACGAACCAAGGATTTTCTTGATCAACGAGCGAGCCGAATTGTTGGCCACCGTTGCGATTGATGGGATAGAGAATAGAGATTGGGAGGAAATTGCTGTAGGACCGGGTCCAGAAGTTGATAAAAGCTATCTATATATAGGAGAGATTGGTGATAATAATGCGAGATATCAAACAAAGTTCATTTATCGGCTAGAAGAACCTAAAGTAGATACTTCCTCAGGTGAAGAGTTACTAGTGACCAGTTCAGATGTCACCAAAATGGAGTTTGAATATCCAGATGGAATGAGAGATGCTGAAACGCTCTTGATCGATCACAATACCAAAGATTTGCACATTATTTCCAAAAGGGAGGAGAATGTCAATGTCTATGTGCTGAAATACCCTCAGTCAACCAATGAAGTTAATGTTTTGACCAAGTTGGGGAGCATCCCTTTTCACAATGTAGTCGCTGCAGATATATTTGATGGAAAAGAAATCATTCTCAAGACTTATGAAAAGATTTACTATTGGCAGATCATTGAAGGAGAAAGCATTTACCAGACATTGAGTAGGCAAGGGCAGATACTGCCCTATAAACGTGAGCCTCAAGGTGAGACGATCGCTTGGAAAAAGGATGGAGCAGGATATTTCACACTCAGTGAAAAAAATGGGCTAGTAGATCCAGATCTACTTTACTATAAACGAAATTAATAATCAATCAATGCTCGTGCTGTGATAATTGCACAATGAAGTTACATGTACCATTAATAATAATAAACACACATATGGATATTAAAACCTATATAGAGGAGAATAAACAAAAATTTTTAGACGAGCTTTTTGACCTGCTTCGCATGCCGTCCGTGAGTGCTGATAGCAAGTTTGCAGGAGATGTGCGCAAGACAGCCGAGTTTGTCAAAGCCAGTTTGGAAAAAGGTGGTGTTGACATGGCAGAGATCTGCGAGACTGCGGGCCATCCGATTGTCTATGCTGAGAAAATAATTGATCCAAGTTTACCGACAGTGCTGGTATATGGTCACTATGATGTACAACCAGCAGATCCATATGAGTTGTGGGACTCACCTCCATTTGAGCCGGTGATCAAAGACGACAAAATCTATGCAAGAGGAGCATGCGATGATAAGGGACAGATGTATATGCATGTCAAGTCATTTGAGACGATGATGCAGACTGATACTTTGGCATGTAATGTCAAATTCATGATCGAAGGAGAAGAAGAAGTAGGGTCTGACAACTTGGGGATCTTTGTGGCAGAGAATAAGGAAAAATTGAAAGCAGATGTTATCCTGATTTCGGATACCAGTATGATTGCCAATGATACGCCATCTATCACTGTGGGCTTGCGTGGATTGAGCTATGTAGAGGTAGAAGTGACAGGTCCTAATCGCGACTTACACTCAGGTGTATATGGCGGAGCGATAGACAACCCAATCAATACCTTGTGTGAAATGATTGCTTCATTGAAAGATGATAATAATCGCATCACGATTCCTGGGTTTTACGACAAAGTGGAAGTATTGTCTGATCTAGACAGAGCCGCTATCAATGAAGCACCTTTTGACATCAATGAATACAAATCTGATTTGGATGTCAATGATGTGCGTGGTGAAACAGGATACACAACACTTGAAAGAACTGGGATCAGACCAACAGTAGATGTCAATGGTATTTGGGGTGGATATACTGGAGAAGGAGCGAAAACAGTATTGGCATCGAAGGCCAATGCGAAAATCTCTATGAGATTGGTGCCTCATCAAGACCCAGATGAAATCACAGAATTGTTTACAAAACACTTCAAAAGCATCGCTCCTGATTCTGTAAAAATAAAAGTGACACCTCATCATGGGGGACAGCCGGCTGTAACCCCAACGGATTCATTGGCATATAGCGCTGCCAGTGCTGCATTTGTAGAAGCCTGGGGAAAATCACCAATTCCAACCAGAGATGGAGGAAGTATTCCGATTGTTGCCTTGTTTAAGGAAGAGCTTGGATTGGATACGGTATTGCTCGGTTTTGGATTGGATTCCGATGCGATTCATTCACCTAACGAGCATTATGGTGTTTTTAACTATATGAAAGGAATCGAAACGATCTCCTTGTTTTATAAGCATTTTGCAGCGTTGAGTAAGTAAACGTTCGTACTTCTTTAGAAAGAAAAGCCATGACGTCCAATATCCATCGGAATGTCATGGCTTTTTTTGAACGATAATGTTCCGAAAAACGTATATTAGCCGGATTGTAAACATTAGATAATTTCATGAAGAACTTCTTTTTAACTCTATTAGCCCTTACCGCTTTTTTTACATCTCAAAGCCAAGTATTGGAGCCTGCTAAATGGTCTTATGAGGTCAGTGAAACCAACGCCAATGTAGGTGACGAAATTGACTTGATATTCAAAGTAGTCATTGACCGGACTTGGTATCTATATTCCTCAGATTTTGATCCAGAATGCGGACCAATGGTGACAACTTTTGAGTTCGAAGCTGATGCTTCCTATGAATTGATAGGGGATATTAAGCCTATCGGGGCTAAGAAGAAATTCGATGATATCTTTGAGTGCGAATATACCTACTTTCGTGAAACGGCAGAATTTAGACAGACAGTAAAAATACTTTCTCATAAGTTAAATATTACTGGAGGCTACGAATACCAGGTTTGTACGGATGTAGATGGTAAGTGTATCCCTTTTGATGATGTATTTGATTTTAGTCAAAATGTCACGGTTGCAGCCAAACCATCTACTTCAGATGAGTCAAGTGATAATTCAACGCCAACCCCAACGTATGAATTGAAAGCTGTAGAAGAGACTGATACTTCAGAAGTCGCTGTAGAAGAACCCATAGAAGAGTCATCAAGTGAAGAGAAGGCAACGCCCACACCTATAACATTAGAAAATGAGCAAGAAGACACCTCTCTGCTGGGGTTTATGTTGCTGGCTTTTGTTACTGGATTGGCGGCATTGATCACCCCTTGTGTATTCCCCATGATCCCGATGACGGTGACTTTCTTCATGAAAGACAATGAGCAAGGAAGGTCCAATGGGATTAGAAAAGGAATATTTTTTGGCGTATCTATTGTGCTTATCTATACACTGCTGGGAACCTTATTTGCATTTTTGTTGGGAGCTGAAGGGCTCAATGCAATGGCAACGCACTGGTTGCCTAACATACTTATATTTATCATATTTATGATTTTCGCGCTCTCCTTTTTAGGCTTGTTTGAGATTACATTGCCAAGCGCATTTGTTAATAAAGTTGACCAACAGTCTGATCGTGGTGGAATGATAGGGATATTCTTCATGGCATTTACATTGGGACTCGTATCATTTTCCTGTACCGTGCCAATCGTTGGTAGCATATTGGTATTGTCAGCTGGAGGAGAAATAGTCAAACCGATTCTGGGGATGCTGTCTTTCTCTATGGCTTTTGCGATGCCATTCACACTATTTGCCATATTTCCCGAGTGGCTCAAAGGATTACCAAAATCTGGCGGTTGGCTCAATTCTGTAAAAGTGGTTTTGGGTCTATTGGAGCTCGCACTTGGATTGAAATTCCTGAGTGTTGCAGATCAGGCATACCACTGGGGACTACTCGACCGTGAGATTTATTTGGCCTTTTGGATTGTGATCTTTACGATCATGGGGCTTTATCTATTGGGTAAAATTATCTTGCCACATGACAGCAAGCTGGAGAAAGTAGGGGTTTTCAGACTGTTGCTGGCTATTGTCACGTTCACTTTTGTGATGTACCTGGTACCAGGGATGTTCGGGGCGCCATTGAAAGCACTGGCTGGATATCTTCCTCCTATGTCAACGCATGATTTTGATATACCTTCAGTCATAAGAGCTAATAGCGGAGGATCTTCTAAAAAGAATACACTTTGCGATGTACCCAAATATGCTGACTTTCTACATTTCCCACATGGGATACAAGGCTACTTTGACTATGACCAGGCATTGGCTTGTGCCAAGCAACAGAACAAACCAATCTTTATAGATTTCACAGGGCATGGATGTGTCAACTGCAGAGAGATGGAAGCACGTGTTTGGTCGGATCAGTCTGTATTGGATCGGTTGAACAATGACTTCGTGATGCTTGCGATGTATGTAGATGATAAAACCACATTGCCAGAAAGCGAATGGTTCACTTCTGAGTATGACGGCAAAGTCAAGAAGACCATTGGCAAGCAAAATGCCGACTACCAAATCACTAGATTTCAAAACAACGCCCAGCCATATTATATTATCCTCAATACTGATGGGGAACTCTTGGTTCAGCCGAAAGCATATGATTTGAGCGTATCAGGGTTTGTTGAATTTTTGGAGGCAGGGAAAACGGCATTCAATAATAAATAGAGAACCTAGGGAGTCTAATGATCATTAAGTTAATTTTTCGATTTTGTTTAAAAACGGGATGAACTCAAAATTGTATGCTAAAAAAACCTAAATCGAGCCTGTCTATAAACTAGATCATTCCGAGGTTTCGTGTCCTCACGAACCTCCTTCTAATCCAAAAATGGGCAGTGAAGACCTGCCTTGTGCCTCCGCTAAAGCTTCAGCGACACGCGGTTGCCGGTCAGGCAGGCACAGCCCATGGCGGACGAAGAGACTTTATAGACAGGCTCTAAATAGTGTCAACTCATGAGCACTTTGCAATTCTCCATGATAGCTGATGGACATGTCATCCCTTTTTGGTACTTTTATTTCAAAGTAGATTTATCAATTTTATTGATTGCACTTCAAACCAAAACCATGAAGAACACTAAACTCCTTATCTCCACCGCACTATTTTTCGCTTTGGGTATTGCCGCAATGGCGCAGAATACACTCACACCTCAGGCGCTTATCGAAATGAATCGCGTATCAGCGATGGGCTTGACCAAAGACCTGGACAATGTCATTTATCGGGTATCAAAAGTAGATGTGGCTACGAACGCACGTACATCTGAAGTTTATATCATACCCATTGATGGTGGAGAAGCGAAAAAAATAGAAGACTATGCAAGCCTTCTCAATGATGGCAATGTATCTCCTGATGGTCAGTATCGAATAGAAGCAGAGGATGTGAAAATGATGAAAGTCAGTGGGCTGGATTACTATCCCGACCTCAAGTCAACCAATGTTCAGATCTACAATGAGCTCAACTACCGTCACTGGGACACTTGGGAAGATGGGGCTTTTAGTCATCTATTTGTTGAGAAGGTATCGGAAGAGAAGTCTCGTGTGGATATCATGGTCGATGAACCATTTGATTGCCCGCAGAAGCCATTTGGTGGATCGGAGGACTATACTTGGTCACCAGACAGCGACAAGGTGCTTTATGTAACCAAGAAGAAATCAGGGACTGAATATGCGGTAAGTACCAATACGGATATTTATGAATATGATCTCAATACCAAAGACACCAAGAATCTAACAGAGTACAACAAAGGATATGACACGCAGCCTCTCTTCTCAAGTAAGAAGCAATTGGCGTGGCTACAAATGAAACGCGATGGATATGAGTCGGACAAAAATGATATCATCATATTGATAGATGACAAACCAGTAAACTTGACTGCTGCCTGGGATGGAACAGTCAATGGCTTCATCTGGAGCAATGATGGCTCGAAAATATATTACAATGCACCGATAGATGGAACGGTTCAGCTCTTTGAATTGAGCATACCTAAATCAGCTGCCAAAATCACTGCACCAAAACAAATCACTGATGGAAAGTTTGATGTCAATGGTATTGTAGGTCATAACAAACACACGATGATCGTCTCACGAAGAGATATGAATCACGCACCAGAGCTATACACTGTCAACCTCAAGGATGGTGTGATGACCCAATTGACACATGCCAATGATGACTACTTCGGGAGTATCGGCCTGAGCAAAATAGAGAAGCGCATGGTCGTGACTACAGATGGTCAGGACATGGTGACTTGGGTGATCTACCCACCGAACTTCGATCCTACTAAAAAATACCCAACACTTTTGTATTGTCAGGGTGGGCCTCAAGGTGC
>JGI24005J15628_10000869_pt1 | contig 16536 bp, 18 predicted proteins | sample LinPmetageLP40_FD_15628 | JGI IMG/M metagenome (IMG submission 15628)
GTTTCTTTTAGAACTCTGGCTAGTTGATTATCAAACCGTGATGGGTCTTTAATATGCTCACCCATTACACGCTCATACTCAAATGCCATATCAGCACGTAATGATACTATCTTCTTTTCTGTATAACCCGCCTCACGCATTTCAATTTCAGCATCTTCAAGCACATCATCAATGCTTTGATTACCGTACTTTCGTGACCATTCAATACGCTTGCCAACTCTGGCTGCATAAGAACGTGCAACACGCGGATCTTTAATTATAAAATCTTTGATCTTGTGTTCTGGTATAGCAATCTGCCGATGACGCAAATGCTTACCTTTAGGAATACCATTCATTTCGACAACCAGCATTTGATCGCCTTCTTCCATTATGGAAGCAACAGCATCTTCGGCAATCTTTCTTGGTTCGCCTCTAGTGCTGGGATCTATCTCAACAAACTTCTGCCTTTTGTCATCCCAAAAGCTAACAATCGGATTGTTCTTGATATGCTCTTCATAAATATCAACAAGACGCTTGCGCATATTGTCGTCAGCTGCAATCGCTGCCTTATCGTAGTAAATAGGAAGCGTGTAGTTGTCTGTAATTGAGTTTGCAATAAGCCCTTCATTGAACTCTACCTGCTTTCGCATTGCGTCTAAGCGTTTTGCCTGACCCGCTGTAAGCCCACGTTCAGATTGCGTACGCTCCATAAACTCAATGTCTAGCTTAATACGTGCAGTTGTATCCTTGAGTGTTTGCACACTAGGTATAAGGTTAAGATCTTCTAGCTCGTCTTTAAATCTTTCAAAGAACGTATCTATTTCAACCATTGCATCTCTAAACTCTTTAGAGAATGTTCCATCATGTTTCTTAAAGCCTTGACCAGCTTGTTTCAAAAGGCGTGCTTCATTAACAGCTGAATACCAATCCTCAAAAGTCTTAGCGTTTCTCCATTTGGCAACTATGTTGTCTGTATTGTAACCAAATATACGCGTACTAGCTGATCGATTGAGTTGATCTTGTGACCACAATTCACGCATAATATTCGTATGCACAACATATGTGCCAATATGTGTCTCTGCCTGTTGATGTATTGACTGTGTAGTGGCCTGACCATTGGCAAGATTCTTTGTTGAGATATGTTCAACCCCAACTACGCGATGAACAAACACTTTCATGGCATTTGTACCATCTTCCAGAATACGCTTGCTGGGAGTCGTTAGCATCTTCCATGCTAGTGTACTAGTCAGTGGTGTTTCTTCTAGCTCTAGGCCGCTTCTAGAGCGATCTAGGGCTATTTTATTTGTACGATCTACATAAGCTGCTTGTGACTCACCTTTTTTACGCTTGTTCTGGGATCGAACAACAGAACGCATAACTTGAAAGTCACCCCATTCATCAGGTGTAAGAAAGTCTGTTTCCCGAAGTGGGGATGCCCCTTCAACTTCTGGGCGAACCCAAGGACGCTGATCAAACTCAGCTGATAACAATTCATCATCTACAGTAATCTTTTTATTGCTTGTAACTACGCCCTTACGATTTGCTAACTCTGAATTATACCCTGCAATATCTTTATCATATTGCTTTTGCTCTTTGTTGAACTGACGCGTTGCGGCTGCGCGTGCTTTCGCAAGTTGTTTTGCTGCAGCTTTTTCTTCACGCAACAGTTTGTTTATCTCTTTAGTTCTTGCTGAACGATCTGCTTTTAATCTACGTTTTTCTTTTGCAATAAATGCACCGTCCTCTTTAGACAGTGCTTTAAGTCTTACCAAATCCTCATTAACTGTTTTTGCAAACTCAAGTGGATCTATATTTCGTTCAGCCGCAGCTTTTGCCCTTGCAGCAAAGTTTGGGGGTGACAGTTTATTTAAAGACGCAATCTCTGCATCAACGCTGTTTTTTCTATTTTGGACAGATGTAAGATTATCAGCATCAACTTGAGATTGTAATGATCTAAGTCTAGAATTATCGAAGGTACTAACAGGTTCTGATTTAACAGGTTCTTTAGGCTTGTTACGAGGAACAGGGGCTTCACCTTTTGTTACAGAAAAACCATCAACACTCTGTTTAAGACTACCACGCCCTTTGAATTGTGCATCACGCATAGCTTGTGTCTTGCGTGCATAATTATATCCAGCGCGTGCTACCGATGGTATTGAACCAATAACACCACCAAAGAATGTTGTTGCCAATATATTGGTTGCAACTTCTTCATCAGTAACCGTTTTATCAAATGGAGCGCGAATAGCTTCTGATGCAACCCCAGTTACAAAGCCACCTCTAGCACTTGCTAATGCTGCCTGACGCACAGTCATCCCGCCTTTAGCAAGCAAACCAAGCTGCCCAAATATAGGTAATGCAAACACAACATTAAGTGGATCAATCAGACTTGCAACTATAACACCGCCACTGGTTATACCAGCGCGTGTTAACAAATCCTTTTCATACAAACGCTCGTCAATATTACGCTTGATATAATCCAGATGTTCCTGATCTTTGGCTCTAGCCAGCTGATTAAGATACTCTTCATACCCCCCAGCTTGAATAAATGGATCAAATGAAGGATCAAATGATCGATTGCCAAAGATCCCTTCTTCCTCAACACGGTCAAGAAGAGGCGAGTATTGATATGCAAATGTCGCTTTAAATGCCTGACTAAAGGTAGGCGCAGATAAAGGCGCATTAAGAGGGCCGACATCAAGCGGAGGGGTATAGGCATTTTCCAGTGAGACTGGCATTACTCAATACTCTTTCTTCGTTTGTTTTCTGCACGTATTTCAGCAAATGAAGGGGCGTTTTTAGTATTTAAAATTTCATCAAGCTTAATGTTTTTAATACGCAGCCCTTGTGCTTTAGCAATCTTTTCAGCCATAGCCTCCCCAAATTTTGTTGCCATATTCTGATTCTTGTTAATGGTCTGCGATCTGATGTAGATAGCACCATTGGAATTAGTAATAGGGCGACCCTGCTTATCAAGCACTTGCCATGTAACAGATGAATTAGTTGAGTCAGGGGATGGATAAAGAAAGGCGTTCGTACCTAACTCATAATACGCACCAGCTGTCTGAATTTTTTTATTAACAGTTAGTTCAAACTGATCATACAACTCACCTTGTGGGTAATATCTTTCTGGTGCAAACTCTGATCGATCTTGCATTTGTGCGCCCATAATGTTGGGTGTGATGATTACACTAGTCTTGGCGTACAATGTTTCATACGCAGTGTTTATATATTCATCAGCCTCATCAGGTGGCAGTGATGCGTAAGCACGTTTTGCAATCGTTTCTAAACGACGAAATGCGCTTGGATTTAAATTTTCAATAACACCTTTATCAACCCAACGCTGTTTAATCTGAGCGTATGCATCCTTGTTTGGATTACCAAGTCGTGTGCGTGCAGCATTTTCTAAATCATCACCAACAGTAGAGCCTTCTGTAAGAGACGTTGCATACTCATTAGCAGCCTCTATTCCGTAAGACATTGCGTAGTTATTTACATTTGCCCAGAATGCATTGACAGGATCAGCTAGTTTTGAATTAACTACAGGGCCATTCTTGGTCATGCCCATTGAGCCTGTACCCCANAAAGTTAAAAGATTGCGCAGCTGGTTTACATCTGTTGGTGTGCCATTAGCTACGTTTGTTAATGCTTTNACTATACCGCTTGGNAAAACCTGTCCGTTGCGNAACAATTTACCAAGAGGNNTTTCAGGATTTTGTGCTTGTGCTACACCTTGAGGCCCAANGATTGTGGCTTCATCAAGNNCGTTTGCAGTAAAAAAACTCTGCATATCAGTTTCTGTTTTAGACCCACTACCAGCATATAAAGCACCATTCATTTGATTTTGAACTTCAGACATAATAGCAGTTTTCTTTGCCATATCAGCATTACGACTTGAATATTGATTAGCAAGAGTACGTGCGCGTGAACCAACAGCTGCCCTAACTTCTATGTCATCAATAGCAGCTAGAGACTCGTCAGTAACACCTCTTCGCGCCAATGCCTCACGAACCGTCATTGTCTTACCGCCAATAACAATCGGTTTGTCAGGCTCTACTATTTTCCCAGTGGTATATGCCATTTGAAGATCTTCAAGTAAGCCGTGTTCACCTTCATTAATCATAGCATTAGCTGTCATATTCATAGTCTCACGATAAAGAGCCGTATTAACACGGCGTATTAACTCACGCTCTTGTGCTAACGTGCCACCCATACCTCTAATTAATCTAGCCTTCTGCCTACCAGCTTCTGCGACATCCTTTGCTGTATCCATATCGCCAGCTTGTAGTAGCGCAACAACTGTTTTGACATCATCATCAACGTCAATAGCCATATTGGTTATGGCTGCATCACGCTCATCATTTATCTTTGCTCTGGTTAATTGATTGACATGCTCTTGTACGCGTGTTGCACCAACATTATTGAGAACGCCCTGACCAACCCTAGCAAAACCCTCTGGTATGGCATTCATTATGCCTTCTAGTTTTATTGCAGCTAACTCCTGAAACTTAGCTGGATCGTTTTGGTGCTGATCAAAATCATCCCTTAGTTTTAACAATGATCTATCAAAATCTATTCCAAGCTGACGCGCATATGTTTCTTCAATGATTGGGGTTGCAGCATTACGCGCAACTCTTGTCATGCCTTCTGATGGGTCTGTATAAACAAGATTACCTTTTGCATCACGTTCTGGGATAAAGTTCCTAGCCTTTTGTTTCCCAAGTTCGGTTTGTTCTACTTCAAATTCTTGATAAGCAACACGACCAACGGTATCAGCTGCGCGTGTTAATGCAGCCGCAACCTGATCAGCACCAGTGTTTATCTGCAACACACCAGCACTTCTTGTTATTTCCTGTGTTCCTTTAGATTTAATTACGCCAACCATAGATCACCTATTTAAATAAAGAGGTATATGCATAAGCAGATGACACACCATCAATCAGGCTTGCTGTTGCGCGGTTCCTGCCCTGCATAACAGCTATCTGCCCAGCCAATCTATTCTGCGCAGCCGCAGCCATTACACTTGTGTTTCTTCGAGCAGCATCAGTTGCTGCGTCTCGTTTAATCTTATCTGCAATCTTTTTAAGGCTGCGGTTATTACCAGACATAAAACCAGACATTGCATTATTGGCAGACAAGTGAACCGACATGTTGCTGATAGCTGCATTATGTCTTTCACGCCCTTCTAAAATTGCATCCTTACGCGCTTGCTCATATTGTTGCTGTTGCATGCTAGCCTGATCGTTAGCAGCCTTCATCGAATACAATGTAGAAAAAGCCGTAAGGCCAAGTGTGAACGGATCCATTAGTACGCCAACTCCATCACCATGCCGTTTAACTGCAAGTCAAGGGGTACAGATTGTGAGATTGTGACTTGCGGATCGCGGCTAAAGCCAAGAACAAAGAACTCTTTTTTGCCAGTAAAGGCAGTTCTATCTAATGCAAAGTCGTCTGTAACATTGCGCACAATCATATCTGTGCCATCAACAGACACAGCTAGAGTGTTAAACAGATCAAGAACAACAGATGTAATGCGGCGTTGCTTACCAGTTAAAGGCCCTGTTGATATTGCACCATCTATAGGTAACGTTTTTAATTCTGGTACAAATGCATAACCTACATAAGCTGATGTCACAGTTGCATCGACAGCGGATACATTAACCTGTGCAGAGCCAACAGTATAAGAACCTAAGAAATCTGTACCGCTTACAACCTTAACAGCTGCACCATTTGCAAAGTCAGAATCCAGACCAGTTAAAACACCAGATGACCCTGTATAAAGATTACAGTGATCCATAGGCATTGAGTTGTTAAACTCTTCTAAATAAAATTTGTTTGTACCTGCACCATCATTACGAACAGCAACAGTAAATAAACGCTCACCAACCGAACATACGCTATGAAACTTTCCGTTCGTATCCCATAAAGCCCAACCCGCTTTCTTGTCTGCACGCAATGAATAGAACACTGCAATTGTTCCATCATCATTTACATAGAATGCATAGCTTTCTGGTTTGTTTAAAGCACCTTTGATTAATGCCTGTTGTGTAGGGTTTCGTATAAGATGAGGCGATAGAGTAGATATGTTTGTAGAAACATACGCACCTTCTGAATCTGAAAATATATATTCCCTGACTGCGCTTTCAGTCTTTTGCACAAACAATGTTGCACCATCAAAAGGTGCTGGCTTTACAAACGAAGATCCAAATGGTGTCTGACGTTTGACCTGTGCAGTAGAGGGTGTGACTGGTGCATTAGAAAACGAGGGTACATAAAACTCTGAGTCAGAGGTAAAGACTTGCAAATCACGATTGGAAACCATGTGACGTATCTGGTCAAACGATCCCACATTTGCAGAAAGATCGATAGCTTCATCATCCTCTCCATCTCCCAAATTAAAGTTAAAATAGTTATTACTTCTTGATGCCCATATATTTGATGGCTGACCAAGAGAACCAGCAAACCACAATCTTCCTTCATGGAAAGTAACGCAGCTTGGGTAGCCCCTTAGGGATGAATAGGACTGCTCTTCCCATTGTGTAGTAGCTGCGCCAGTTGCAATCCGCGGCGACCCGCCACCAACCGCAGTTGTTGTTGCACTGGCGGCAGCTGTTATCTCATATACATTTTCATTTATTACCGCAGCTACGGTTCGTGACCCATTAATATTGCCAGATGATAAACCACCGATACCAGAAGCACGATCAATGGTAATAGATGCGTTGGGTGCAAGACCATGTAGGGCATGTGTTACAAGAACCCTGTTTGAACCTGACACTGTTTCAAGCGCATTAATATCAAGTTGCTGTCTGATAGTGCCACTTATGTTAGCTGTAGCAGTTGTACCATTTGTAACTGCGGTAATGGTTAGATCAGCACCATGCATGCGCAGCTTAATACCAACATGACCAGCAACAAAATATGATGCACTCGCCGTAAGTGTTGCACCATTTCCACTTGTTGCATTCGATGCAAGCGTTACACCGTTGTTCTGAAAATTAAAATATGGCTGATGAATAAGATTGCCATCTGTTGAAGTCTCAAACTCAAAAGGCTGAACTTGAAATGTTTCTAATCCTGTACGGACAAGTTTCAATATAGGGTAAAGCTGATGACAGATGAACATGACATCTGCTTGCTGCGCATATTGTATCTGAATAACTTTGGCCTGTGTAAAAGGCAAAGCTGTACCAGCGGTATCCTGCGTTATGTTTTGTATATGCTTTGGATTAAAGCTATCTGTTGGATCAAGAATAAATACATCTATTTCAGCTGCACTAAATGCAACAATGTAGCGTTCATCATCACTAAATATAAATGGCTCAATGCGAACCTGTAGATCTTCAGCACTAGCTGAGTAAGTGTTATTAAACGTATACCAGTTGCGTGTGCCGCTGCGTTTTTCAACACCACCTTCAGATTTGATAAAGAAGTTTCTAATGCGTGCAGCTGCGTGCGTATAAACAGCTGCATCAGTTCGTGACGTTAATGATGGACTGACTTCACCAAAATCAAAGCTGGTCAGCGGCACTCTGATTCTAGCCATTAAGTGCTTAACCTCTCAGTCTTAAATCTGTTTGTGACTAACTTGCGTGTGGTCTGTTGCTGGCTGTCTAGGTTTCTTGCCTTTGCCATCAACCGTTCAGCTTTTGCTTCCATTACCTGAGTAAGCGTGTCATCCCTTGCAATCGAAGAAGCAAAGATAGCGGCAAGCTGATACTCAACAGCTAATGTAAAGTAAGAAGGCCATGTTGTTTCATCTGCACGAAACGAATAATCAGCAACAAGCTCATCTGTTGTTGATGAATCAGAAAATACCTTGTCACCATATATCGAATAAATAATTAACAGATCGCTTACAGTAATAGCGTGAACCATTATTGAATCTACAGGCAGCTGATGCGCTACTGAAAACCGTCCTGTTGGTTCATCTGTTAGCTGGTTCAAGACAGCTTGGTTTGTAGCAAACCGCCATCTTGTCTGACATAAAGATGCTTGTGCTACATCTTCATACATGTTGTTAGCAATTAAAGCTTCGGTACTAACATCTGAAAAAGAAGAAATAGGGTTTGCGCCAATCAGTGTTAGCGCACGTGCTGCAATATCTATTGCTGAGTTAGCTGCTGTTGATGCCATATCTGGTTAAGGGAGGGTAAGTTGATGCCTTAACCCTCCCTAATCCTTTAGTCGCTGTCAGTCATTGTTACTGCTGTACCATCGGCAATGTCTACGACAGAGCCAGTGTTTGACAGCACCACAGAGATACCCATAGTCGGTGCATCACTGTCATATACAAAAATGACATCACCAACATTGAGCATGCTAGCAGCATCATTAAAGTAACCTGATACACGAACAGCTGATAAGGCATCAGTTGAGTCATAGTACCAGAGGCTATGACCGCCACCACCTGCCATACGAGTAAGACCTGCTGAAGAATATGCCATGATCTCTACTCCTTATGTGTTGTTATCAAGAAGTTCATAGACACCGTTATCATTGATAACGACTGCGCCCATGGACATTGATGATGTGGTTAAGTGGGATACCTTCTCAGGAATATAGTTCACCTCAGTTGACACATCGGAATTGATGCCGAGTCCAACCGCATTATTGTGATAAGCCATATTCTTACCAGCCGTTACAGCTGATGTTGAAAAGATCTGGAAACCAAGGAAGCTCTTCATGGTCATGCCGCCAGCAAACGGTAGGTTTTGATCACCGACATAATCCGATGATGCAAACTCTTCAATGAGAAACAAATCAGCAAACCCTTTCGGATTCATTGCAATGTAACGCAGTCCATCTTCAGGAACATCAGCTACACCCATTGTTTCAAACAAAGACAACAAGTCTGCCTTTTGAACAGCAGAGTTTGTATCATGGATTTGTGTTGAGTTTGCACCAGCATCCATAGCTGCATAAATGATTTCGTCAGTCTTACGACCAAGAGCAGCGGCAGAAGAAGTTGCCACAGCTTGACGCTCATCAATATTTGTTTTGAGTTCATCTAGCTTGTCGATGTACTCGGCTGCATAATGGTCAACCATAGTTACTTCTACGGTTGTATGTGTAAGCTCCATAGGAGTTACATTTCCAGCCCTTGATTTAGTTGAAGCAGAACCAGTACCGATTTTCTGAAAGCGAGCAACGCTTGCACTCACATTGTTATTACGAATGGTGTTCTTTAGTTTTGAACCCATGCGTTGATAAGCAAGGTGTACTTCGGTTTCGAACTGCTTGATAAATGCGACATCCATTGTACTCGCCATTTGATCAGTCCTTTACAAAAGTTAAGTTTTAACAAGTCAGGTTGTCCATTTCGCTCGTCATCCAGTTATCCCGCAGGGCTGTCAGTTAGAAATAGGCCATTCATTATCTTGGAATGACAGGTCTACATGGCTTGCACAACGCACAAATCTTAGGACTGCATATCCGTTAACCATTGTGGGATTGGACGAAAACATACAGCCAGCAAACGTAAGCCACTTAATTGTATCTTCGTGATCAATAGGAACTACATTTTCTAGTACGTCATACTTGCTATTAAAATAATCAAAGACAGTATGAGTTAAACGCAGCCATGTATTTTGATGCTTGTTCATATCGTAACTGCCAAGCAGCCAGACTGTTGCTAATGAGCCTTTACTTTCAAAAGCAATAGGAACTGTACCAAACATAGATATTGGCGTTCCATTAGATAGGACAGTAAATGTTTCTGCGTCCTTGATAGTCAGAGGAACATGCAAGGCACGCCATGCTGATGCCCCTCCAATGATGCATTCTCTTAAATCAGTGCTGCGCAATACATGTTGTAGATAACCTGCATGCTCAAATGTTGACTTAACAATATCAAGCTCTCGGTACGATCCCCTACCTGTAAAGTTTAGCAAAGCCATCATTCACCTGCTTGATATAACCAGCATCTCTTGCGCCTTGTTTCCAGTACCGATCATCATTCATCATTGTGCGCAAATCATCTTCTGTCACTGAGGATCCAGCTTCAGCTGTTCCATCGATGTTCGTGCTTTTTAATGAAGTCATTACTTTTTCAAGAACTTCGATGCCTTCAGATGTCTGCCCTAATCGTTCAAGCGCACCCATCTGTCCTTCATCAAAGAACTTATTTGCCCAAAGCTGCACAGCCTCTATGCGTGCATCTGCATTCTCACCTAGCTTTGTACGCTCTTGATCAAGGTTAGGAATGGATTCATTTAATGCAGATGCGTATTTCTCTATGCCATCTGCAAACTTGTCTTGCCCATATCCATGATCGAAACAAAAGCCTGACCACCAATTAAGTAAATCATTGTCAACAGCTTCTTCTTCATTAAGAACTTCTGGCAACACATAGTCACCTGCTGTTTCTGGTCTGTCCTTAACAGAGTCTGCAAGCATTTCGTCTTGCAATGACTTGCGCAAATCCTCTTCACCTTTGCCAAGTTTGGATTCAAGATTCGAATAGGATGAAACCAGATCTTCTGGTGTCTTAAATTTTTCAGGTAGCCACTCTGGTCGATCATCCACCACAGGTGCTTCAGATGAAAGCATAGAGCTTTCTACTTCTACATTATCTGTAACTTCGTTCATTGTTGTTTTACCTTATGTCCATGTTGAATGCGGCGTTCCAATAACCCCACAAGATATCGCTGACCTTCCATATGACGGAGTTCAGCATCAGTTACGTTCGGCCCATTGACTGCTTCAATAGTTATCGAACGCAAATATTTAAGTATTGATTGACCAGTTGGTGTCGCAAACAAGGATGTCATATCTTTCGAGATACGATCATCAGCATCCTTACTTCTGGAAAAACCATCCAGACTAATAAAGGGTTTGTTCATTACTGTTCCTGTGGTGGAGCCACGCCTTGTTGCTGCATAGCCATCTGTTGCATAGCCTGTGCAAGCTGCGCACGTTCATGTGAATCACGAATAAGATTATCTGGCACACCAAACTTCTTGGCTAAAAACGCTGACGCTTCTTCGCTAGATACAAGAAGATTAACCATCTGTGGGCCAAACCTGCCGCCAACCATTTCAAGGAAACGATCAACAGACGCAATGTCCTGATTAGCTTGTGCCTGTGCCAGAGGAGATACAGAACGTACCTTTACTTCTCTGCCATTCAAAGATGGTATATCAATGCGCCCTTGCTTCTTTAGAATATATACAACCCTCTGCAAGATAGGCTGCACCATTTCCGCTTGCAATCTTCCAAACGCAGAACCAATGCGTCTTGATAGATCAGCCATACGCTCTGCAACTTCAGTAGCTGTTGCTGGCGTTTTATTAGGATCACCAAGCATATCATTATAGAGCGCACGCTTAATGTTGTTGCGCATATCTCCAAGAATAAGATTGGCTACATCAAACGAACCAGCTGCACGAATAGGCTGCAAGCCCTGACTATTTGGAGCTTTAGGAATTATGGTCCCTGGCACGAGATTGATTGAATCAGTGTTTACCACTCCATCATCGTCCATTTGGTATATGCCAGAGATAGCCATCTGCGCATTTTCAAGAACAAGCTCGATAGTAAGGTTGGTGGTTTTGATTGCACTGAGGCTGTTGACAAGGGGGCCGCGTCCGTAAACTTCGCCCGAGGCTTTCGACCATCTGAAACAAACGAAAGGATTTGAGCCAGCACCTTCAAACACATCCTTAAAAATTAGTTCTTTGGTTTCCTTGCAAATAACATAATAGGCATTCACTTCCTGATTTGGTTTGGTGTAAAGCCTACACACCACTTCAATAATCTGTGTCTTGACATCAGGAGCCTTGATGATTTTATCCATCATCATTTGCGAAAGAACAGCATTAGGATAAGCAATTAATATATCGCTGTTGCGTATCTCACGTTGTCTGTAAACGTGATCAATACGATCATCTGCACCATTCTCAAGAACCAGCTGCGGCAGAGGAATAGCATTAAATCTTATTGGGTTTAAGGCATCACCTTCTTCAACAAGGATACAACCTGTTCCCACAGCCAGATCAAGGAATGCTTCGTGGGCTTCTTGTCCAAAATTACTGTTCTGCAAGACCTGAAAAACGTATTCAGTAACCTCTTCAAGCGTGTTATCAATAGCCTCAGTCTGATCACTCGGCACTTCGCTACCAGCAACAAGATCTGCCCATCGCGCAAAATTCGGAACCAGACCCGACTGTAAGCGTGAAGCAAACTCTTGTACGCCGACCACAGCTGTTTCATCAAAGATGCGATCATCTCTGCGCTGCCCTGCCGCAAGTTTTGTAAAACCCTCTCTTTGAGGGAGCGCATATTCATAGCACTCATCAAACAACCCCTCATAGTTAAGGCGGTGAGATAGAGCTTTTTCATACCGCTTGAGATATGTTGCTGCAATTTGATCATCATGCATTAGGTATACTCGTTATAGAAACCAATGCCGCCGCCACTGCCAGACAGAAGCGAGTGTGTTGCACTACCGCCCTTCTTTTTGCTTTGGACTGCCTTTTGCAGATTGGCTTGCTTGTTAGATTTCGTTGTAGCTAACTCAGCTTCCATACGATCTTTGCGTTCTGCTTCAACCGCTGGGTCTGGTTTTGGTCGTGATGAACCGAAAATGCACATAAAAACCTCGTATAATTTTCCTTATGTAAACCCTGCATAAATGCATTAAGCAACGCACAAAATTACATACGCGCCCACAATCCCTGTCTGCGGTTCTTTGGTTGGCGTGTAAACACATCAAAGTCTCTGCGTGCTTGTACTACCCGCTGCGTCTGGTTATGCCCAAGCACACCACGTCCTTCTCCTGCACCAAGCATAAGATATTGCAAAGCATCATGTATGTGTGAGAAGCGGTTCTTATCTGGTCGGTCGTCATAACGCTCACCAGATACCTGTATGCGGCGATACTGATAACCACCTTCAAAACCTTTAATCAATTCCTTGCATCTTGGATCTATAAGAAAACCAGAAAGACCATCAACCATACGGTTAAGGCTGGTGCTTACAGACTCAAGACGTAATGCAACATCATTACTTGGTGCTGGCCTTGCCTTTAGCCCAGCCCCACGCAGTATTTGAAATGGTGTTGATTCATCTGTCTGCGCTCTAAAATCTCCAGACGGATCACCAAAGATATTTATTTCGCAGTTACCATATTTAACCGCAATCTCCTGACGCAGCAATTCAGCAAAGCGAACAATGCCCATGTCAAAAGCAACAATCTCTTGCAGTATAAGCCAGCGTCCTCTGACCTTTTGTCCAAAGACAGCGGCAGGTGTTAAACCAAAATCAAGACCAACATAAACAGACATACCGTCAGCAACAGGTATCTCTTCCTGCGCAATGTGCTGATCTTGCGCGAACATATTATAAACAGGTTTGCCATCTTGGATTGCTCCCAGTTTATTCATCACATAAACATCAATCCAGCTTTTGCCCTTACCTTGTATAAGATTTGTATAATAGCTTGTGAGCATGTGCTTTTGGTTTTCTGCATGTTTATTTGGTTTGTATTTCACAACCACACCTTCATCATCACGTTCTTCCAACATGCCTGATGGTTGTGTGTAGAACTTCCAGTTATCGGGAAGCACCATCATCTTTGCTTCTTCACGGCTAATATGATCTGGGATAGGAACCTCACCAGACATAATAGGCCACCAGTGATCTTCTTCTGGCGCATTAGTATCTGCAATAACACCAGTCCATGAAGGGCCACCTTCACGCATAGAAGGGAATCTTCCTACGCGCATAGTACCAGCATCGATGATTGACTTTGGGATTTCTCTAGCCTCGTTAAAGAAAATACCTGTTACCTCAAGAGACAACAGCTTCTTTATATCTTCAGGTCTATCCAGTGCTAGAAAGATAACCTCAAGATCAAGGTCGCCTTTCTTAATGTGGTGCGTATAAGGAACCGACCAAAGAAACTTGCCCCATTCGTTTTCTGGAAACCAATCAAGCCAAGTCTTTATTGTAGTGGTGCGCAGCTGCGGATTGGTGTTACGCACAACAGCCCACCTACTTCTACGAACACCTTGTTCGTTTTTCTTTTGCATTAAGGCTCTACGGAATACCTCAATACAGCAACCAACAGATTTACCAGAACCAACTGGACCTCTAATGCCACGAAAGAATGAGTCATCTTTCATAAACGCTTTGAGTGTATCGCCATCTGGCTTGTACTTAAATTTCATTTACCTTGAAGTCCTTGCCAATCTTTATCATCTGCTCAACCACTTCAGGCCCAATAGATGCAATTAGTTTGTCAGCTTCATAGTCGGTACAAAACTCTTTAGGGTAATGCTTGAAGTGAACGCGCCTAACTACAGTTCGTAGTACCTCACGCTCTTCTTGTTTAAGGATATGCATAAATGCGCTCATCTAAATCTCTTTGATGTTTTTGCCGCAGACTTAGGTTGCGTGGAGTGTTGTTTGCCAGCTGCTTTATCTTTGCGTTTCTTAGCTGATGAAGCTGCGTATTGAGATGCCGACATAGCTTTGATCGCTTTGGCAGGTAGGTATCTTTCGCCAGTAGCATTTGGCCCTTGTGTTGATGGCTTGCCAGATTTAGTGCGCCATTTCTGTTTGCCCCAGTTCATCAAAGATTTCTGTGGCTTTTTCATCTATAACCACCACCCTTGGCTTTGTATTGCTTGGCAAGCATTTGCGCTTTACGCGCACTCCATTGTCCACTAGACCCACCTTTATTACCTGCTTTAATCCTGTTAAACAGACTCTTGCGCATAGTAGGTTTTGTATAGTTGCCAGCTTCATTTACGCGTGATTTAGCCACGGTTAATATACCTTCCGTAGTAATGATCTACGTCCAGACCCTGATGAATCTGCACTGCCAGAACGACGTTCTTCATAATCAGATATAGCAATAGCTGATGAAGAAGATGTTACGCTTGTATCTTTCGGTTGATCATTATTTGACCCAGAAGTAAAAGTACCTTCTTCTCTACCTGCCTGATAACTAGAAACCTCATCAGATCGGTAGCCAGCAACAAGCCCACGCTCATCTGTTTCTGCGCCAGTAATAAACCCGCGTGAATTATAAACAGCATCTGCACCCTGAACTATTTGATTAAAAACCTGACTAGCTGATTTTTTCCCTACTTCATTCAGCAATGATCCTAGCGCACCAAAAGAAAGACCACTCATTTCTAGCTGACCAACATTTAAACGCCCAGCTAGATCAGACGCTGCATCTTTAGTTATACCTTTGATGCCAGCAATCTGAGGCCCAAGTTGATTACCAAACATAGCCACTGCCAACCCAACATCTAAAGACGATTGATTTTGATTATACGACAGACCTGTTCCAAAATTTTTTGAGTTTGGACCGTCTTTCCTACCTCCTTCACCGCGGTCATCACCACCGTTATTGCCGCCGCCAAATTTATCTTGGCCTTGCTGGTCATCATGATCGCCAAATCCGTACATTATGCTTTTGCCTTATTGCGTTTAGAAATTGCTCTACCTTTAGATACAGCATCAGATTTCGAAGAAGCGCCCCACGCACGCAGGGAGAGGAGTAAGCGCGTGGGCCGCCCCTTGCTATCCCTTTCGGGACCTTTCATATTCCCCATCCTTTGCAGGAAGCTGGCTCGTCTTGGGTTGTCTCCCGACTTCACTGGCCGCTTTAATGTGCCGCCTTTGTAAGAGGCGCGACCTGCATCGTTGAGTCCACCTTTGGGATTCTTGCCCGCTGCTCTTGTCCATGCTGGGGATGCCATTACTTTTTCTTAGACTTCATAATCTTTTTTTGAAGGGCAGCTGGCAGTTTCTTTTGCGCAGCTGTCATCTTGCCTCCTGCAGCTTTCTTTGCAGGACGACCTCTTTGTGATCCATAAGTTCCTTTGCCCATTGGCATTACGCAATCTCCGTAGTGTATCTGTTACCGCGCCAAGTAAATTCATCTTTGCCAGCTGCGCGATTACTGGCAAAAGCTTCATCAAAACTCATTTCAGTTTGACTGGCTTCAGGACGATCTGGCGCAGAAACAGGCAACGTCATTGTGTCCGTAGGCTTAGAAGGGGTTGATAATGTTCCGTCATCAACTGGCGTAGCTTCTGCTGGTTGAATAAAAATATCTGAAACGTTGGAAAAGAAAGTTTCCAATAATCCCTTACGCTCTTCATCCATTGGCGTATTAGGAAACACTGGCTCAACATTCTCATCCTCGAACCATGTTGGGCGAGGGGATGGACGCTCTAAAGCAACAGCATCTTCTGCGGGAATATCAAAGGTAACAAACTGGGAACCGCCCTTGTCAGGCGTTGTCTGGTCGCTCATAAATACGCCGCCAAACATTCTTGCAGCCGAATGCAAACTGCCTTGCATTGCACTACCAGCAACACCAGCTGCTAACTGAATGCCAGTGTTATCATACAATGATCTTATGGTTTCTGGTTGAACACCAAGATCAAGAAGAACCTCAGTTACTTCTGGCGCATACTCAGCTATGTAATCTTGGTTGCTGGCAAAGTCATAAATGTCCTTGCCGCTATAAGCACCAGCCTCGTTTTTATACCAGCCAGTCTTTTTATCTTTGGTTAAATGAAATCTGCCAAGCGT
>JGI24005J15628_10000871_pt1 | contig 16506 bp, 19 predicted proteins | sample LinPmetageLP40_FD_15628 | JGI IMG/M metagenome (IMG submission 15628)
TTTGCAGTTAAGTGTGATGGCGGGGCGAGTGGGGAGAAGGCTGACAACCAGCCTCCTACTACCCAATCGGATTGAATTTTTCCAAGCCGTTTTTTCGTGCTAAAAATTATGGCTCTGAGCAGGGTCGAATTAGCTAAAAATGCGTAGTTGTAACCCAATGCTCCACCCTGTCTGTGTTTATCGTACTTCATTTTTCACTTCCTCTCAGGCGTATCGTCGCTGAGTTTCGCTATTGTTTAAACGTTAGTTGATCTAACAGGTGCATATAGCGGCCTGTAAGTGTCGTCGTCAGGATCAAGGATATTGACCCAATCCTTGGGTAGTCCACCAGAACATTTTTTGTATTCGTTATTGGTCATGCGACCAACAATATCACTGGCGTTAAGGGCGACTTGGCCCCTTGTCTTTACACCTAGTCGTTTCATCACTGCTGACAGATGTTGCTTGACTGTGTTATCTGTGACCGACATCAAGCCAGCCATAGATTTGTTTGTCCATCCACTCATAGTGAGAAGCATTGTAGCATGTTGCTTAGGTGTCATCGAACAGAGTAAAGCTATCTCTGCTGTGGTTGCCTCTCCAACATCTCTACTATCAGGTTTTGCTTGGGGTTCTGAATGCACCCCTATCGCCCCAAGCTGGGCTGTCAACGCTGTCAACATAGATATAATCACCTGTTGAGTAGCGTCTATGCGAGCTAAATCTCGCGCTATACTATCCTTCAACAATCTATTTTCTCCTTTCATTGAGGTTAGTTTGGTTGTCTGTTTGTTGTTCATATCAAGTAACCTTCGCGTTACAAGTTGTCAATAGGGGGGTGTAAAAATACTGCCTAAAACAACTATTTAATTATTTTTCTGTAGATTTAACAATAGGTTAATGGTACAGTATAATACCTGTCAATATTTTTTTTAGTCACGTAGGGGGAGTTAAATGCAAATCAGCGAAGAGCAAGACGAACTAATAGACATCATTAAAGTCCGACTAGAGAATGGTGTAAGCACCGAACGGCTGCTTAATAATAAAGAAACAAAAGACATAACGATGGCGGCGGTTATGCTGCGCGATCATAATGTGGAGCTAGCTACACATCTATTACAGTTATCGAAACGATATGATGAAGTCGTTTGTAGGCTAACGAAAGACTTATGACTTACACAACGCTTTTCTCTTTTCGTTGTGACTTACTACACCGCGCAATAACTTTTTGTCGTACTCTATTAAATAGTCTACGACAGATTGGTCTGCGAATTTTAGATTTTGTGACAAATCGCAAAAGTTACTTGCTTTTATCGTCTGACTGCACCCACTCACTAGCGCGGTCAGCAAGACTGGTATCATCCATCTGTTGAATTTCACGTTCAATCTCCACACCTTTGGCAAATTCCTCTTGGCGCTTTGCCGCTATCTTTTCTTGCAGCCGAGCCTTGCCTCTTGCCGCACCCATGAAATAAATACCCAGCACAGATAAAGCGAATGACGCTAAGGCGAATGCGTAAAGCTGTGCTTTATTTAAAAGGCCGAACATTAGACTTCATTCCTCTGCATGTTGACGCACTTAGCCAAAACTACACCGCCCTCTGGCGCTGAGCTTTGTAGATAATAAAGCATATCAATTCGCTGCATCTCACAAATCTCTTGTGTCTGATAAATCATTTGATTTGACGCAATCTTATAACTCTCACCAGAGAATAATATGAGCGCTATGATCCACATCAATGCCAGCCAGCCGCCCAAGCCTTTAGGCGCTCACGTAAAATAAACATCCCAGCTATCAACGTGACGCCAGTGAATGCGAGTATAACATACTGAACTGTGCTATCCATTGAGTTGAGTGTAGCCATAGCTGATCCAACCGAGGCAACGACTGCTGCGCCAGATGCTTTTACTGTCTTGGACTGCGTTGGTTTTTTGCGTGGGGCGGTGGGCTGAACAATCTTTACAACTTGCTTCTTGCCCTCAAGCCAATCACCAACGTCAAATCCTGGACATGCCTTGTTCGCAAACTCATTGTGTCCGTGAACGGTAACGTCAGCGCCATGCTGCTGCTTTATCTTTTTAATCTCAACGGACAATGCATCCATCTGTTCTTGCGTAAAATTTCTCAACGGCTGATCTTCTGACGATGAGCCAAAGCCGCCGAAGAGTGCGATGCCTATCGAATTTTTATTCTCACCTTTTACGTGAGCGCCTTGCTTGTGCATGGGACGACCCAGAACAACCTGTCCACCTCTGTCAATACCCAGATGGTAGCCAACGTCAGACCAACCTTTTTCAGTGTGCCATGTCCGAATGGCATCCATCTTTTGATCTGGTGTTGAAACAGCCATCCAATCAGGACGAGTTGCAGTACANTGAACGATAACCTTTTTGACCTTCATAACTTAAATACCTTCCGAACGCTTTGATCTTGAGCTTCCTTTGAAAATTCGCTTGGTTTCATTTTAAGTGTGGATGATTTTATTGTCGTCCCTAGCACAGCCAACGCTAGCTTTAGGTCGAGCGCTACATATATAACGATACCTGTGTAGCCTTTCATTGAATGCANCGCGAAGTTGTACTTAGGTAAAGTGTGATGTGACGAATGCACAATAGGGCGAGAACTACTTTTGACTTGCACCTTAAAGAATTTGTCGTGCGGAGTTTTTACCCAGAGATCATCTTCTGGAAGGTCAACGTGAGTTGTGTAGACGCCATAGCCTTCAAGAATGCTGGCTGCTAGCATCTCGCCTTGTCGTCCGATCTGTATATTGTAGATCACTTACGAAGGTATTGTTCTAGGTTGTCGAGCTTCGTAAATATCTGGTGGACTGTCTGGCGCATCTCTTTAGTCTCTCTATCGTTTGCGAGTTTGTAAGAGTTAAGCTCGCTCTTTAGGACAGCGATGTCGGTGTGATGTTTGTTCTGGCGTTGATATATAAAAAAAACGAATGCGGTTACTGGCGCTACGATCCAACGCATGATTTCATTTAGGTACTCCATCAACTGAATATCCCTTTGTTTTCGAACGCCCATCGGATCATCAGGTAAACTAATCCACTGAAGACTGCTGCTGCTAGCGTCCACATCCCACCGTTAATCAACGCCATGCGAGCCGCTTCTTTCTCTTCAGCTTCTCGTTTCTTTCTAATCCGTTCTTGACCGCACCACTTTTGATAGTCAGCCCACATTCCGCTTCGTCCGTAGAGCTGCATCATGGATTTTAATTCGCGCTTCTGTTCGTTTAACTTTTCCAACGCCATAAATTCCTCGACGCTATCGCCGCTCTTTCCGAATGCTTTTCGCCAGATAGATTTTGATTTTGACTTACCCTGCGCCGACAGCGTTTCTTCTGCCGTCATAATTTTACCCAAAGCAGCAGCCATATCGCTGATTTCTTTGCCGTTCTGCGTAAATTTTTTAACGGTGGCGTAGGCTGAATTTGCAGCGGATACCAACGCTAGTGTTTCGGCAAGCATGTCGTACCCTCACTGTGTTACAATGAGCATATACCCAGATAACTAATAGTCGTCCCTACTCTACCGATCCCCCCGAAGGGATCGTCCGATATCCTTCGCTTAGTAGCCATGCTTTGTAATACTTATTGAACTCGTTAAGCCGCATCACAACTAGGCTGTCGCCTGTCTTTTCACGGCTCTTACGTGTGACTACGATAGGTGTCTCTTGAGCTTTCGTTGTCGTGGCGTTGCGTTCAGCTTGGGCGACTGCTTCACGCCAGCTCAGCCGCTCAACTCGCTTAGCTTCAACAAATAATCCAGTTGTTCCAATGAGATCAGCGCCACCTGACAGGCCGACGAAGCCACCGCCAGATAGCGGAGCGCGTCCACATTGCTCATACCCATAGACCTCATCGTTAAGGTAGGCGGCAAGCTCACGTTCGTAAGCATCCCCTTTAGCTTTCTGTCGATTACCCAATCTTTACCCTCGCTAACGATACTTCAGCATAATTTTCTGCGTACTTGTCTCGCTCAGACCATCTTTCAAACTCAGCTCCAAAAGTGTGCGTCAAAAGGTCAGTCATATTAGAAGCGCTCTCTGCCGTTGTAGAGTGCGAACAATTAGAAACGAAATCATCAAACGAACTTCCAGTAACTGCGTTGCATTCGCTGCACATGTATTGGTTTATTGGTCGCGGTGTCGTTGACTTGCAGTTGATGCAAGGTCGCCNCCAAGTTTTTGGTTTNTCTTTGATGTGGTACTTAGCCCCATCGAACTCTTGCAGCCCTAGTCTGACCAACATTCTTTTAAGTGTGTCCACGCATACGCCGATGTTTCGTGACATCTCTGCATATGTAGTTTTTAAATGATTTTCTCGTAAATATTTTTCTTGGTCAGCAGACAAACTTAAAGGATGCCCCATTCATAACCTCATATTTTTTAAAGTTGTGTCTTTTTAATAACACCAGTGTTTAAGTATTGTCAAATACACACTAGACGTTGTGTCAGGGGGTTGACAAAATGAAAATTATTGGTACGCTCGGCAAGCGAAGTAAGCGAGACAGAGCATTCCGCTTCGCGGAAGGCACTGTAGAGACAAGTAGTGAAGTCCGAGCGTACCAACTTCCCAACGCCAGCAGTAACGTTAGGTAAATATATGTACTGACACAACATATAGTTTGACTGAACACACTGATAGTTATATGTTGGGCATGTAGTCCGTCCTCGGTACTACGCTTTTCTCCCTTCAAGACTACAGGGGGGTAATAGATTTCTGTATGTTCTTTCTGTTACCCCCCATTTTTGGCAATGCATGGCAAAGACTAAATCGAAAATAAGCAAGAAAGATATGCCCTGCAATAAGCCGAGGCGTCAGACGAGCGGCGGCAAAAAATTCGTAGTCAAAGCTTGCGCCGATGGGAAAGAAAAAATCATTAGATTTGGTGACGCTAATATGTCCATCAAAAAAGACCAGCCCTCACGCAAGAAAAGTTATTGCGCTCGCAGTGGTGGGATCAAAGGTAAATCAAATAAATTGTCGGCTAACTATTGGAGCCGCCGCGCTTGGGATTGTTAAAGGAGTTTACGTCATGCCGTCCGTGGGTAAAAAGAAATTTGCGTACACGAAAGCTGGTAAAAAGGCTGCTGCTAAAGAAGCCAAGAAAACTGGTAAGCCTATGAAGACGAAAAAGAAAGGCTACTGATGGCGAATAAGGGCTTGTACGCCAACATCCACGCCAAAAGAAAACGTGGTGAGAAGATGAGAAAGAAGGGCGCAAAGGGCGCACCTTCTGATAAGAACTTTCGTGACGCTGCTAAGACCGCTAAGAAGAAGTAGTCTTATGACAGGTATGACAGATATGACATGCACATCTAAGCCTGTAGGTTAGTTACCTTGCAGCTAGCGTTGGACTGTCTAAGCTGCGCCGTCCATTGACTAATTACTTCAATCGGTCTGTTTACAAGTGTTGCTATTTCCTGATCATCTTTTGCAGATTTGCGCTGACCGTCTGCACCGATATGCGACTTCGCTAAATTTAGCGCCCACTGCTTTACGCCCTGCCGTGACATAACCCTGTGAGTTGCTAGCGTTGGATTGGATGCAAAGCCAAGGTAGTGATGTGTCTCATGTGCATCAGTCCAATCACGAACTTTACCATACCTCGCCTCAATTATTACATCGCACCGCTCACCTTCTTGAAGCATAGCTGCGCTGTCGTAATCGTCCCACAACGAGTGTTCAAAGTCTGTGTCACTGATGCCAGCCCTAGTCTCAGCCGTATCTGGATCGCGGAATATCTGTGTAATTTTTATCTGGGTTTCCAGTACAGTAAGCTGGTTAGAGCTGCCAGCCTCGCGGCCTAGCTTGGTTTCGCTGGGCTTGTTTGAGTGATGTACCATGACAACGCTAATGCCAGCGTTACGCAAGTCTAGGCACATCTGATTAATGCGGCTCCACTGGTTGGCGCTGTTCTCTTCCAGCCCCAGCCAAGCAGAACGAATAGTATCAATACAAACTATGTCAGGCTTGGTTTGCTTTACCCAATCAGAAAGTAATACCATGCCGCCGTCAGTCATTAGGTTCATTTGATCGTCAACGTCGAAAGGGGCGAACATCATAAAGTTGCCGCCAGCGTCACCAATACTTCGCCGCGATTTTTCTAAAAACGTCACAATATTTGATCGACTGTTTTCGAAGTCCAAATATAAAACTTTAGCTCGGTTATATATATTCCAAGGCCCAAAACAATTAGAGCCAGCCGCAACATGGTAAAGAGCATGTCGAATAAACATCGACTTGCCATGCCCACTGTACCCATGCACTTGGCAGATGGAACCATCTTTTGGTAGCCAAGGATCAATGACGTACTCTCTTGTCCCAATCTCAGCTTCAAGGCGTTCGATATCTGCCGTTGTAATGGGGGAAATTCTTTTCTTAACTACTGGCTCTGGCACAGGTTTGGGATTTTTCTTTTCTTCCTCACGCTCAACTCGTTCAAGCATCTGGTCAATTTTGGCTTCGTCTAATCGCTCAACAAAAAACTTATCCATGAAATCGTAAGCAAATTCCCTAAGATCATCGCCTCTTAATCCCTGACCAGCTCCCATACCCATAGCCTTGTAAGCCGCATCATCCCTAGCGTTACCACCGCCTGTTTGAAACTTACCTTCTTTGTCCACCTTGATCTTAGTGCGCTCCCATATGTTCAAATCTGCCGTAACATTACTGAGGTTTATTCCATCAAACTTAAAGTCGTCTAAGCTGACAACGTTAGAGGGGCTTTCAACCTCTGGCAGATCACTACCATATGGGTAGTCAGGAAGCTCATCGAAGTCGCAATCCATATGCCACTTGTAGTTCTTGGTTGGCGCACAAATAGCCACACCTTTTTTAGCACGAAGGTCAAGACCGCTTACGTTGGGCCAATCAATACCGTTGGCATTTGCACCAACACGATTTTGTATCTTTCCCACTCCATCAGGATAAGCCCAATAGTAATGCCATCCCTTCTTTGTCTTTGCTGATATCGGTGTTCGATCTAGCCCAAGGTCAATAGCTTTCTGTCTGGCTTTTTCGTTATCACAATCGACCACAATCAGACCAGAAAGCTCACCAGTTATAATACACAAATCCCAATTAGGATTTGTTGACCACCACCTTTCCAGTTCGTTCTGGCTAGGAAGTTGTAGTTCGTCCTCGTACTTACCCCAGCTCACAGAAGGATGCTTACCATTGGCTGGTAAGGCACAAATGCCCTTCTCGTTTAGCTCAAGCGCTGCGTTTAGCATCTCCATTGGTGTTTTCTCCTGTTACATACTGATTTAGGTCGAGTGATTTGTTCACTTCTTTTAACCGCGCAAGATAAGTGGACGATATATATCGTCGTCTTATCCACCCATAGGGGATAGTCCGTGTGATATTAAGCTGACTACTGACTTTAGTAGCACCACCTAAGTCAGACACTAAACGTTGTACGTCAAAGTTCATTTAGTTACCTTTTATTAGTTGACAGGTTGTATCAGATACAATACTACACAACTTAGTCAACTATAAAATTCAATTTCAATGAAGGGAAATAAATGAAAGTCGGCGTACTAAAGACCAACGATATATCTGTATCGGGGGCAACCAAGTCCATCGCTCTAGGGCCACATGGATCAGGTAAGACAAGCCAAGCTCTGAACTATGAGCGAGCATACGGCAAAGGATTAATACTGTCGGGTGAAAGTGGGTTAACATCTGTTGCATCAGCAGCTATTGATTACATTCCGTTCACATCTTTTTCGACACCAAACTCTAAAGGCGCAAGCTTTCAAGAGATTGCTTCTTGGATAAACGCATCAGATGAGTTTTCAAAAGCGAACTACAAATGGATCGCTATCGACAGTGTGACAGAATTATCACAGCAATGTTTTAAGGATGTAGAAGACGAACACGCTCAGAGCGGCAGCTCAAACGGTTTTGAAAAGTGGGCCACATATGAGCGCAAATTCGTAGCCAGCCTAAAGTGGCTGCGCGACATGCCCATCCATGTGTTAATTACGTGCCTTCAAAAGGAAGAGACAAACGACAACGGCGGCATCGACTACTTCCCGATGGTCATTCAATCAAAAGTCGCCAAGTTACTTCCAGCTCTTTACGACAATGTATTTTGCTTGGTTCGAAAGACCGTAACACAGGGCGATAACGTTGCAGTTAAGCGTTTCATTGTGACTGATAACGTCAACGGTCACCAAGCAAAGACACGCGATCCGTACAGGAGATTAAAGCCAATCGAAGATACGGACGACATAACCCAGCTACTGAAAATAATACAAATGTCAGACGCTGAATACCAAAAATTTAGTAAGAAGGGGCCATCGCAATGAGCGATTTCAATGGGTTTGCAAACATCAGTATGAAGGATGTAGCGTTGGATGAAATGCCAGCATTTAAAGATACTCTTGGCGTTGGACGGCACACAGTCGTCATTGAAAATGCTAAGGTGGAAAACGAAAACGGCAAGCACACGTTAGTTCTCAGTTATGAAAACGAGAAGGGCCAGTGTCGCCAGTGGTTGGACATAGTAGACAAAGCACATCCACAATCCGTTGAGATTAATTGGAAGATAATTAAAAAGCTGCTGCTTCTATTGGGGCATGAAGGTGAGGACACGCCTGACGTTAGCTTCTTTAATGGAAAGACGATTGGGATTAACATTAAGAATAAACCTTACAACGGTAAGGATCAATTCAGAGTGAACTATCACTTCGTTCCCAATCAACCAGCAAAAATTGCTGCTTCCACAATGCAAGCACCACAAGCACCACCAGCGATCAATGACCAAATCCCTTTCTAAGGAAGATTGGCAATCAATTTGTCAACAGGTTGTTGAAAATATAGACAATGGCTTTGCCTCACAAAAGAGAGGCGAAGCCAGAAGCTATATCGGAGCAAGCATGGCTGGTACTGAGTGTATCGCCCAGCTTGCCCTTTCTCTTAGGGGCTTCCCTGATGATGAGCCAGAACCCAGAACTAAAAGAATATTTCGTGACGGTCATCGCATCGAAGATGAGGTGGTGCGCGACCTAAAGAAACGAGCTGACCTACTTGTCCATGAGAAGGATGAGTGGTCAGGACGGCAGCATAGGCGCGAGTGGCTTGGCGGTCATGTCGTTTGTAATTCAGATGGGCTTGTCACCTTTGAAGGTGGCGACATACCTGACGACGAACGGACAGCGATCCTAGAGATTAAGTCGATGAAGAATACAATGTTTAATAAGTTTGTTAAGCATGGCGTTCAAAAGTCCCATCCAAAATATTACAGCCAGTGTCAGATGATGATGGCAATGTTTAAAATACCCAAGGCTTTCTTCATTTCGTACTGTAAAAATTCTTCTGCTTACCACGCAGAAATGATTTTCTTCGATCAGGAAGAATGGGACGCAATGTTTGTTCGTATCCAAGCAGCACTGAGCGGTCAGAAAGATAGGTGTGCCACCAAGAGGGACGACTTTAGATGTACTTTTTGCTTTAAACAAAGTGCGTGTTGGGAAGTTCCTGACGTTGAGCCTGAGTGTCGCTTCTGTGAACACAGTTTTGCAAACGAGCAGGGCGGTTTTTCATGTAGCAGAACTGGCGAAGAGCATCTTGGCGCGTGTGACGATTTTAAATTATTTCGCCCAACGCCAAAGGTGTAACATGAGAGATTACTACAATCAGCTTACAGATGTGCAGCAAAAAATTCTTGAAAAAGAATTGGAAGTTGAGAGCATCAAAGAACGGTTAGACGACTTAAAAGAAAAAGTACCTACCGCTAGCGATGGGGTAAAATCAATCTACATCAGCGATCAGCTTAAAGACGCTCTACACAAAGCTGGCGTGAAATATCGCTTTGAAAAGACGCGATTATTAGAAATTAAAAGTAAAGAAGTTTCATTGCTCAACAAGATTAAGCTTTGGGAAAATGATCGTTTAGCTCAGCGAGAAGGTAGAAAGTACGAATGAAGCCGCGTGATAAAGTATTAGACAAAGCGAAAGAATATATCAACGGCGACAGGAATGAAGCTTACGGCGAGTGCGCTGAAAACTTTCAAGACATAGCTGACATAGTTAACGTATTGTTCAGACGTATTTTAAAAGACAACGCCAAAGTAACGCCACTGCATGTCGGTGAGTTTATGATGGCTGTAAAGCTGGCAAGGCTTATGAAGCTGCCAGATAAATTTCAAGAAGGTAACGACGATACCTTTATTGATTTGGCTGGTTACGCAGCCACCACCTTTGAAGCTTATATGAAGACAAAAAGATGAACCCAAGAGATAAAAAATACGCTGCGTGGATAATCAAAGATGACGGAATGCACATCTGGGCAAATGGTGAGCGCGTAGCTTTCATAAGGCCAAACCAATTTAAGCATGTGGTAGACGATATGGTTAAACACATGGCCTACCAAGCTAAGTTACATGAAGACCCTAAAACTTAGAGCTTAGTTTTCCACTACCTTCTCTGCCGCTTGGCGTTCCAGCCAACTTGTCAACTACGTTTTCTCTAACGTAAGGCATAGACCCAAACGGTGGTGCTAATCTGTGGAACAGGGTATCAACCATTTCACGCTCAGCGTAGTTGGTTGATGTACCACCTAGCTTGTCACTTATTATGTTTGATACGCCAGCTCCTACCGTTAGCCCATCGTTGAACAAGCCCATACTAGGCCCAAGGATAACTTCGCCTATCCTAACCTGACCGAACGCACCGTTATCAACGTTGCGCCCAATGTCATACAGCATCTCACCAATCAGACCCAGACCGCCCATGACCATAAAGCCGTCCCAATACCACCCAAGGTATTGGGCTACGTCTTCATCCATATTTTCTGCCCAACTAAACTGCTCTTTGAGCGATCTGTTACGAAGAGCGAACTGTCGGTTGTCTTCTCCACCTCGACCTTGAACGATGTCCTTAACGTTAGCTGACGCAAACCCCATGCTAGGTGCAGCGCCGTACATATACAGCAATGGGGCCACATCCATGTCATTCATTGGGTCATCAAGAAACCTATTCCACGCTCTTCTATGCAGTCGCCACATCATCATTGGAAATGATTTGAGTTGGTACACTATTTTACCAAGCGGTGTCTGACCCCAAACAGGAATGTCGGTTGGATTGGGTGTAAAAATACTCTCGTTCACAAACCTGTTCATTGCCACTGCTAGTGTTTGATACTGGTAGTGTTCGCCATCTAAGGCTGTCTCCACTTGATTGGCGTTGGGTTCGTAAAACTCTTGTAAGCCGTAAGCGTCTAACTGCTTCTTAGCTATGCGACCTTGCCGTGTTCTGGGGCCGTCCATTGCCTGACGCTGCATCATCTTGAAATGTTCGTATGCAATAGCAGCAGATATGTTACGCCACATTTCTGTCCAAGGAGTTAAACCTGTAGCGTTGAAATAGCCATTGGTAAACTTAGTGCTGTCAACACCGAAGGCTTGGGTCATGTATTTGAATGTAATGTTTTCAGTAGCTGCACCAACGTTAGTAATCATCTCACGATAATTCTCATCGTTCTGGGCGTAGTTCTTTACACCTCTTGCCCACGCTTGGAAGTTACCTGATTGGATCAACGGTAACGTGCTATCACCTAGAGAGGATAAGATTGTAAACGGTAGCAAGGTAACAGCGTTAAAACCAGTAAGCCATTTCTGGGTTGTTTGAAGAACACCAGTGTATGCACCCTCTTCTCCGTTGTGCTGTTTGCGTTTAACTAGGTTTAGATATTGTTTAGCGTGTAGCTGGTTCTCTCTACGCACTGGCGTTAGACCGCCTTTAGCTGTCACTATGCCATCAGCAATAGCTTCTGCACGTAGCTTAAAGTTTTTCACTTTGTTTAGCTCAAGAGTGCGTTCTTCTGCATTCATATCTTTTAAGTCTGCTTCTGACCTTCGATGCAGCCTGTTTAGGTACTCAGAAACTTCAGCCTTTGTAGCGCCACCCCTTGCTAACTGGACTACTTCAGCAGCAGCTTTTTCAGCTTCACCTTTTCTTTTAAGTCTGGCTGGTGCAGACATATAAGTATAGTCAAAGTTCACTGTCTGCTCTTGCTTGGCTCTTGGGTCACGAACCTTGCGTGTCACAATATCAACCTTGTCACCTTTAATAATACGAATTAGGTCATCCATGTTATCGTTGTTAGCGTTGAGGCCAATAAAGTAATCGTCAACGGCATGATGCCCAGCGCCGAATGACTTGAATAAGTCCATGTCTCGCTCGGCTGCATCACTATACTTGCTGACGACAATCATTATGTCGTTCTCTAAAAAGTCTTGTAAGTTGTTTGGGTTCGTTGGGTCGTTAAACATACCACCGTTCACTGTGTCCAATCTAATTACACGTTGAAACGTGTGGTCAGCAGACTTACCTTCGGCTGGCTGTCTCTTAATGTTTAAGTCATGCGGCCTCATAACGCCATCGTCAGCCACAATACTGTCAGCCATCTTAAAGGCTTTCGCTCTTGCCTCGACCTCTGTAAGTGGGTTGACGCGATCTGGGCCTAGTGGTCTTTCCGCATCCTCTGCCAAGAAATACAAAGACAACCGCCGCTCAAACTCTTCTCTGTCAGCTTCGATTAAGTCTTTTCTGTAGACTTGAGGAACGTAGTTTCTTGAAATGTTCCCAACTTGCATACCAGCTTGACGCATACGAACCAGCGTATTGTCAAAGTAAGTCCTGAGCATATTAAAGATTTCGACCTCATCTTTAGACTTGAGCTTGGTTACATCGCCCATTCTCGCAGCCGCCAATATTCGACTGTGGCTCTGAGGTTGTGTCGCTCTAGCTTTTGGAACAAATCCAATCGCTCCACCCATTGCACCAGAGGCACTGTCATACATTGTGACCGCACTATCTCTCCACCAGCGAGACACCAAATTACCGCCGTCAGGAAGATCATTCAGCTTTCTAAGTAGCGGTGTACAAATCTTACTTACGGCTACTGCATGGCGCTCGTAGTGGCCCCCACCACCCTTGAGAGGATTGAATACCCTTGAGATAAACGTCATGCCAGCGTTGGCTGTTATTTCTGCATTGTTTTTAGTAGTGAATAGGGTTGCGGCCTTACGCATTTCTTGCGCCTCACCCTCACCTATTTGTTTGCCTCGACGCTTCTTGTCCATTGCGTCTATAAATCGTGGAGATACCCCAACGCTTTCCATTGCAGACATTACTGAGCGTATAAGATTTTCACCCTCATCCTTACCCAGCATAGCGGCATCCACAAACGCCACGTTTGCAGAGTGTGCTTTCTTTTCTAGCCCTACGGTGTGGTTTAAATCTTCCGATCTAAGAGCGTAGTCACGAATGTACCTCATGTCAGACGAATTAAATAAGGTCTTAGCTCCGTTCACTTGGACACTGCTAAAGCCTATGTCTTTCATTATTCTGTGCAGTTTGCTCTTTGATCCAGCCATGTTTACGAGTGTTTCATAGCCGCCTGTTTCACTCTCCATTAAGATTTCGCCAGCTCTTTGAGTGTCTCTGCCTTGATTGTTGCGTAGAATTGCTTGAGCTATCTCAGTGAATAAAGGATTTTTCTGGCTGACTACATCTCCAAACACGGCTGGCTTCGTATCTCTGACGAAAACTGGTATAGTTTCAATTTCCTCACCAATAGAGTGTGTGTCTCTCAGCTCTTTGCGTAAAGACTTTTCAAACTCAAATAGGTTGTTGAGGTGCGACCTAGACTGTGAAGTTTCTTCAGCTCTTACAGACAAGTATGCTATCTCATCGGTTACTAATTCCAGCTCATCAAGCAAATCATTTACAGTCTCGCTAGCGTTGTCGTCATTAAGACCCTGTATGATAGTTGTTCGCATACGTTCAATAAAATTATCTGGCGTAGATTTAATCCTAACGCCACCAGACAATCCACCCAACTTGCTAACGCTAGCATAGTAAACTTGCGGAGTTTCGCTATCAGTAAATCTGCGAGCTGACATAAGCTGAGCTGGGTCAAGGTTATCTAATACGTCATCTACATAGTTTTTAGCATGTTCGGCAGGGACGCTCTCAGTGAAATGAACTGTAGGCGATCCTTTTGGCATGGTAACGTCAGGAGAAACCATCTCCCCATGTAGCGTTATGAAAGGAAAACGCTTGCGAGCATTAGGGTTGGCAATCAAACCCTTCATCACATACCCAAGGCTGGGAGTAATGTTCTGGCGAATGTCATTTATTGCGTCTTCTAGTGCAAATCTTTCTTCGCCTGACACCTGATCCATAATACTCTTAACCGTAGTCGGCTTTGTCTTCATGTCGTTGTCTTGGATAATAATATCAGCGACTAACTTCTTGGGTTCTACACCAAATTTTCTACCAAGCTGGCCCATTAATTCGTAGGTCGCTTCGTCTACTAATTCAGCGTCAAGAAGCAAGTCACTTACAAGACGAACGACAGGAGTTATATCCTCTGCCTTTTCTAAAGTTGTTGCACTTTTTCTAGCTGTATTTCTGTAGTTATTATAGCCTTCTGACGCTGGGTTAGACGGTAGCTCTACGCCTAAATAGGCCAGCCTTGCTGACATAGTTCTAGCGACGTAAGCAATGCGTGGTTTTCGGTGCGTTATTGCCGTCAAGAACGAACGCAACGCAAACGGTGCTTTTGCTGGAACGCCAAGAACTGCTGCATCTCCTTGGTTAAAGTGATGCTCCGCGTCAACTGCCCTCAAAACTGCTGCATCGAACTGAGTTGGATCGTATTTACCAGTAGAAGACTTGCGAGCTTGAAGCTCGCGGATTGCAAGCATAACGTGGTCTGCATTGCCGTCTTGCTTCGCTTTCCACGCCAAGTCCATTATCTGTTTATAGTCAGCGCCTTGTTTAAATAGTCGATTGGTTGTCGCAACGTTAGACGGCGGCAGCTTGTGAGACAAATCTTTTGCGAACTGAGCGACTTCTGTTCTTTGTCGGCTATCACCAAAGCGATCCCAATTCCTCATCAGCGTATCCAAGTCCATAGACCTAAAGTCCATGTATGGCTGACCAGACTTAACGGCAGCAGACGCAGACTTTTTCATGTCTTCGCTCGCTGCTTCCATCATCTGCTGGGTAACTTGAATATTCTTTCTTTGCCTAGCGTTGTTGATAGCATTACGTCTTTCTATACTATGCGGCTTGCGACCTGTTGATCCAACTGGTCTACCCCTACGCATCTTAATACTTGCTGGAACAAATGATGGAATATCGCCACCAGTTACATTCTTGTACTGGCTGTTAAGCGTACCCATAATAACGTCATTAAGATTTGCCAGCATAGGGTCAGTCGCCATAGCCGTGTCGTCGCCTATCATAGACATTTTTGTTTTGCCCCATAGCTTTTCGACAGCGCTTAACGCTTCTGCTGAATACCCACTGGCGTTAGGTGATTGAACGTCACCAGCTCTAGTATCTTCTATGCGTAGCTCATCGTTTATCTGCTTAGCCCAGCGCTTCATAACAACTGCGTATGGCTTGATGGGTGCAAACACACCTGTCCTTGCATCGTTGTATGGCTCTTTCTTTTTTTGAGCAGCAATTTTGCCGTCCCTTTTGTTGAACGCCATACTACGGTAGGTGTTAGCCAGCTTTAGAAGTTCGTCGGCTGCTGATGCTGTATCGCCAGACCTAATCTTACTATCAATACTTCTATGAAGTATCTGCAACTGGTCAAACCTTGTTTGTATAAACCTACTAAAGTCGTCAGTTGGCTCTACAGGATTAGAGTGAGCTGCGCGAGCTGCATCGTTTTTATCTTTTATCAGTCGGTCAAAGAATTTGGTTAAGTCAGTGTCTTCGTAATCAGGGTCTATTAGCTTTTTCCAAAGCTTTTTAACCATGCCTTTTACTTTTTCCATGAGGCTAGTGTCTACGACCAAAGCGCCTTGCTGGTTCATCATGTAAGCTACAAACTGATTAGCAAAGTATTCTTGAGGCGTAGTCTTTGACACTATGCCAACGCCACTTACTGATGGTGTACGAGTACCCTCTACATTCTTTACAAAATTACCATCGCTGTCGTACTCAGGCTTACCTATAATTTTGTACGCTTTAGGGTAAAGCTGGAAGTTACTATCTTCATCGTAAAACTTAGATAGGTTGTCCCAAAAGAAAGCTCTGTCCTCGTAGCTCATCATATTGCGATAGACCCAATGACCCAGCTCATGCATCGTCAAATGGACAGGGTTGATACCAGTTCCTTCTAGCTCTTTAGGGTTAAGGCGAATAGTATTTTCACCAGCCATTTTTTCTTGCTGCGTTGTTTGGTAAGCAGAAGAGATATCTTTTGTTTGAAAGAAACGTGGAGCCATATTCTCAGGCACAACTATTTTCAGTAAGCGAGCAATTTCTTTCTTCTGCTTTTTGCCAGCTTTCTTAAAAATTTCCAACGCTTGGTTAATACTTGTGTCGATGTCCGTGTTGTTAAGTTTTATACCTTCGGGAGCTACGCCTTTCATAACTGAGTAGGCGTTTTTAAGGTGCATAACACGAAGGGAATACGGTATTTCTTTGTCTACACCGCCGACTTGAATTGTAACTTTCCAATCTTGGCTTTCGGCAGT
>JGI24005J15628_10000874_pt1 | contig 16490 bp, 35 predicted proteins | sample LinPmetageLP40_FD_15628 | JGI IMG/M metagenome (IMG submission 15628)
TATCTATTAGTTCACCGTGCCATTTTTTATTATCTAAATACCATTGCCAATTCTTTTGATATATTGGCTCGATGTTTAAGCCTGATAATATAATCACACCGTTCAAACGCTCTTTTGTAGTTCTCGACTCCCAACCGCAATTGGTTATTGATATGGTTTTTTTAGGGTTATTATATTTATAAGCTATTGAATTACCGTGATACTTTAATATTGTTACATTTGGCAAAACTTCAACGCTCATATTTGATTTACTAAATTTCTTACCGTTTAAAAATGCTTTTACTGATTCTATTGTTAATTTTCTCATATTCTTATTATTTAATTGTTATTTATTTATTTATTTTAATTTATTTTTATTATGTCCTGAGGCTCAACCCCAAAACCATCACAACCAAAACCACCGTTTAAACCTCTTGTATTATATTTAATCATTTCTTTGTTAAAACTACAAACATAAACAGATTGTATTTTTCGGGTAAAAGTTCCGTATTCATTCTTAAAAGTTATTCTTTGTCCTACTTGTAAATTTTTCATAATGTTTATTTTAAGTGTTATTATTTGTTTTGTCAAAGATAGTTATTATTTTTAATATAACAACTATCTTTTATATTTATTTTTATTTATTTTGTCTCAAGGTATTTATTGAATACTATATTTTTATAATTTAAAGGTAATAAACCAAAGTCTAAATTAAATAAGTTATTAGATATTTTACTTATTAAGTTGATATTTTCGCTTTCAATCAATTTGTTCAATCTTGAATTAGTTCTAAATGTTTTCATAATGTTTATTTTAAGTTATTGTTTCTCTTTGTTGGGGGGATTTCACACCCCCCTTTATTTATTAATAGTTTATCTTTAAATCATAAACTCCCGTTCCGCCTCTCATTCTATCAGCTCCTACTTTATACATATCGAAGTTGTCTGCAAATCTACGAGTAGTGTTTGCTCTCATCCAAGCTTCACTTCCTCTGTTTAATTTCTCTTCTAAAGTCATACCGTCTAAGTAAATTTCGTAGTTTGTTCTCCCCATTACAACTAAAGCCTTCTCTTCTGTTACCTCTAAGATAGTTACTAACTTTCCTACGTTTGCTTTACCTCTTCCTTCTAATATTGTAAATGATTTCATAACTTGTTGTTTTTTAGTGTTTTACGTTTTTTGTAGGTTATTTTGTTTCTCTCCTACCGTACAAATATAAAACCTTTTTAGATACTACACAAATTTATTTAATATTATTTGTTATTTATATTCATTCTAAATAAGGAGTATAAACAGTATATTTAGATTACTATATTAAGGAACGCACGCACGTGTACAATAATTATTTTAAACTACCAAATTTTTAACAATAATTTAACTCCCTTAAAGATTCTTTTTTAATACGCAAATTTCTGTCTATAGGATATAAACTATTATGGTCGTATAATTGCACCCTGTTAACGCATACGAATTTAATTTTAATAAACCTAATAAATATGAATAAAATAATGAATAAAAATAGTTTTGAATATCCTAATAATTTAACAGTTATTTATGAAATAGTTTCTAACAACCAAAACAACGAATCAGAAACCCCCTCTTGTTAAACAGACCCCCTCTTGTTAAACATACGTAATTTTTTCACCTATATACAAATTTTTCACACTATGAAGCATACATTAGTAATACGAGCAAATAAAAATATACAAAAGTGGTTATTAAATACAAACGTCAGCCCTGAGTTGACTGACGCTTTAATAAATAAGATTATAGATAAATACCACCCTGAAGATTGGTGGATTGATGATGGTTGGGACGACTCCCTCTTGTTAAACAGACCCCCTCTTGTTGAACAGCTTACTTAATATTATATACTCCTTTGTTCTTACCTTGAGCAAGGTGCATAACAGCATATCTAAGTGCATCTAAGAAGTGATTGTACTTATCAATAGGCACAGACCCTTTTTCTTTCCAAGTATAATGATTTAGTTCCCTTATTATACCGTGAGACTTAGGGTCAACTATTATTTTATAGTCTTGTAACAGGGCAATCCCTGATAGGATTGACCCCTTAACTTGTTTAGCTCCCTGTATATTACAGCCACCATCTCTAAGCTCCTTTATAAGTCTAGGCTCGTGATTATCTGCAATAACAAGTCCTAACCCTGCGTGTAAGCGATTCTTACGTGATATCTGAGACGTATTCATACCTGCCTTACCGAAACACTCCTTAACGAATATCTCTCTCTTAAAATCATCTACAGAGACTTTTACTAGGGTAGTCAAATCCTCAGACCAACCAAAATCCTGTCCATAGCAGGTTTTGTTAAGCTCTATATAGTTACCTTTCTCCCAATTAGAATAGACTGTACCTGACATCTTCTCAAGCCAACCACCTAATACCTGATGCTCATACTTGTCAATGTTCTTTAGCTTCATATCATATATGCTATCTAAGAAACTATCAGGTAAGTTCTCTTTGTTATCCTTGTAAGTTGTATGAATGTACGTTACGTTGCCTTTAACACCGTTAAAACCTGCTTCTACTCCTGCATCCTGAAAGAATCTTTTGTATATCCAATGCTCTTTAGTGGCAGGGTTAAGTATAAGTATAACTCTATTCTGTACCTTCTGACTACGTACAGATAAGTCAATCTTATCAAAAGTATTCTCGTCATTAAGCTCCTCTGCTTCATCTACAACAAATGTACTAACACCTGCTAAAGACTTTAGGGCTGCTGTCTGATTACCTGACGCAGTCTTAATCCCTTTAAATATAATAGATGACTCTGTGGTTACATTAATTATCTCAGCCTTATTTACTCTGAAATCATCGTGTATACTCATTGTTTCAATCTTCTCAACAAACTCAGGTATAATAGACGTATGAGCTGATGACATTGTATAACGAGTGAAAAGCACTTTGTGGTGCTTTCCATAAGTTAGATTATTTAAAAACAAACCAACGCCATAAGACTTACCTGAACCACGACCTCCTGTGATTATATAGTACCTAGTAGTTCCTTCAAATAAAGGAATGTATTTAGGATTTAGAGTTACTTTACTCATTCTTCTTCGTGTGTTATGTCTAGAGTATCTTCTTTAGGTTGAGGTACGTTAAATTGAATAACAGGAGCTTTAGTAGCTACCTGTCTCTCTTCTTTACGTTCTCCTGATTTACCATATTGATACTCCATTATTTTCTCCATAGCTTTCATATTGCCTTCCATAGCCATCTCAGCTAACTTATCCCATATACCATCTTCTGAGCCAAATATGTTTTTAATAGCTTTGCTAGATAGATTCTTAGCTCTATCCTTCTTAGCTTTAGTAACTATGGGTGCAGGTAAGTTCTTGTCAGGTATGACTTTAACTCTAACCTTACGCTTGTTACTACGTCTCCCGTCATTGGGTCTTTTATTGTTGTTCTGCATACTATATAATAAAATTTAAGGCTTTTTGTTCACTTGAGCATACTTATGTAAGTATAACTCTCTAATCTTTTCGTATAACTCGTCTCCTTGATTATACAAAACGTCTCCTGTCTTTACCAACTTTCCCTGCTTAAACTGTATCTTAACCTTAGGAACAAACTTAAGAGCTTTAGACTGTCCTTCAACGACAACAGGATAGAAGTATAAACCCCTATCCCAACAGTATCTTATTGCATCTATTAAATCTATATCAAATAGATAATCTGTACTTACTTTTTTAGCCATATATTATTTAGTCCATCTATTAAAAATTCTTCTTATAAGGAAGCTCCTAGTTATACCTACAGCCATAAAAATTAATGTTATAGATATGTTCTCTCCCATTGTTACAGGTATACCCATTAAAGGATATATAATCATTTGTATTCCTACGGAAAGAGTGAAGCCAACTATAGTGTTGACCCCTATCTCTATCCAACTCTGTTTAACGCTTTGTGACATTAAAATAAATCATTCATTACACAATCGTAAACAAATCCGTCTACATCACTTAGTTCGTCTAACTGCTCTACAGTCATTTCTTCACCTTTATACTCTGCATAGCTTATATAAGCGTCAGAGAAGTCAGGATAATCAGCGAAGTCTACTCCGCCTAATTCAATACTTTCTACATAATTTAAATCAAATTTCATATCTTTAGTTATTATAAGTTAAACATTCCCAACCAATCACTTCGTAATCGTTGTTATACACTTCTACTGTTTCATCACACTCAGGCACACAGCTTAACAATGTTAATGCTATTATACCAAGTATTAATGCTGCCGTTATTTTATCTTTTATATCCATATTAGTTACTGCTTATTCCTACGTTTATAGTTTCAAATGTAGAGTTATATTCTTTCCATTCAAATCCTTTTAATATTAATGAAACTCTCTCATCGTAAACAGACTTTTGAGAGTCTGTTAACTTTCTATAGGCTATTTCATTGTCAGTTAGTCCTGCATTATTAATCTTCTCCATTCTCTTAGTATCAGCTATCTGTCTAAGCCTTGTAAGAGTAGTCATACTAGATTCTACTTTATTTTCTATACCGAAGAACTCATTGTAAGCTTCTTGTATGTGTTTTTTACTCATAGTATACTCAAACAGGTTAGTCCTAGCGTGTATAAGTGTAGAATAATCTCTATTAACTAAATTAGCTATCTCTGTAGTAGATGCTAAAGTNTAATCTAATGACATCTTAAAGTATAATACTCTTAAATCTACATAATGATTACTTCTTACTTTATCACCTATATTAACTCTGAATTTCTCATTAATAAAGTCATATACTTCTACAAGTTCTTTGTAGTAACTTTTTATTTTTTGTCTTCCCATTTTATTTAGTTTTAGTTATTGTTCTGCAAACATACGAAAATTATTTCATATATACAAGTCTTGAGGGTTATTTTTATAAAATGTAATAGCTTTCTTTATCCCCTCAGCTATCTCATATTCTTCTAACTCCACTTGTTTAGTGAGTTCACGCTCACAATACTCTATCGTATAATCTTTTGACATTAGATTAAAATAAAACATTGCGAACGAGTTATCTATTTTCTCCTCTATTGTATCTCCCTTATAAAAGTCCATACTAAAATACATCGAGTTTAAGCAGTAGATATGTCTTGATTAACTTCTCACGACCTTTACTCTTATAAAGTTCCTTATACAAGCTTAAAACGACTCTCATCATACCAAACTCGCTAAGACCTTTAAGATTCTTTTCACACCACTTAACACCATAACCTTTACAAACTAAAACATTATCAGCTCTATCCCCAATAACCATCTGCTCCCAAAAATTATAAAGAGCCTCTTCCTTTGAAGTGTAATCAAACTCCTTCTTACGGTAATTAAACATAGTTCCTTCAAATTGTTTATAGTCTTTATCTACAGAAACTATAACAGATTTGTCAGAACCTATATGCTTATGAAACTTAGCTACTAAATCATCAGTCTCTATACCTCTCCTCATCTGAACATCTAAATTGTCTTTAACGTGCTGAATCAACTCGTCAAAATGCTCAGGCTTAGGATTACCTGCTCTATTCATCTTGTAATTAGAATCAACTACTTTACGGTAGTTGTTTCTACAGAACCCTACAGGAATCATCTCTACCTTACTATACTTCATTTGTAAATTATACTCTGCATCATTATAACGACTCCAAAAACTTTCTGTAGCATCGTCAAAGTCTTCAGCACCATAACAAGCTTCATATATTAAACTATCTATATCAAATATTGCTATCATATTATTGCTTATTGGTTAAATGNCTTTCTAATCCTGCTAAAGCTCTCCAAGCTACTTTGGCTAAATGCAATATACCATCGTCATCTACAGGNTTAATAGTATGGTCAATCAANTGTCTTGTTAAAGCGTCATACTCATCTTTACTTTTAGACATATCCCAATGCAATGGNTTGTCAGGGTGATGTTGGTCATTACCTGCTTTAGAACATTTAGCAACGTGTTTAAGTGCGTTAGGAAAGTATTTTAACACTCCACTAAATACAGGTGTATTTTTTCTATCCTGAGCCTTACTAATATCTGAGCTATCAGACACAACATCGTATGCGTCTGTGTAATTTACATTTCCGTCTTCGTTCATTTCTGCGTATTTATCGTAACTATTCATTATCTTCTTCTTTTTCTTGGTTTGTTAATTATATAAGTTAAGTATGTTCCTAGCACAGTTCCTGCTGCCGTAAACAATAAGTCAGGAGTGTCAAAACCTGAGCCACCTCTTCTAGAGTCATATAACTCTTTAAATAATCCTGCTCCTAATCCTGTAGCTGCTGCAAACTTTACAGACTCTTGCAAGTCACTTGTAGCATCATAAAATAAACATCCCGCTAACATTGATACTCCTGCTCCTGCTGTGAAGTGCATATACTTGTCATCTCCAATACCTAGACTAAATAATGTTTGGTCTTTAGGCTGTTGTGCATTAGCTGACGACATAAACATAAGTAATAAAAGATTAGTTATTACTACCACTTTAATAAAATTGTCAAATTTAGATTCGTTCATCTCCTTGTAAATTTAGTATTATATTATTTTTCTCTTTTAACATTAGATAGTTCTGAGTTTTTAAGTCATCTATCTGTCTTTCCATACTCTCAAAAGCATCTACTATTTCTAGTGATATTAATGATAGTTGGTCTAGTTCCTTGTTAGGCTTATTAGCTTCTACGCTTCTGTCTTGCCATAACTTTAAAATACCTAACATTGATATAATGTTGGCTTTGTGTTGCATTTTTTCTGCTGATGTCATATTTATTGTTTTAATGATATATCTCGGATGGTTTCCTCTTTGGACATTTAACTCTGTACGCTTAACAGACTCCGAGTATATCTATTTCTAAGATGGGTGCAATATACAAAATAAAAACGACTCTCACAAGGAAAGTCGCATTTATTTTACAATAATTCTTTTAAGGGAAGCAAAATACCTTTGCTAGTATTACTATCTCCGCCTGCTTTATCTCTTTTAGTACCTAAATACTTTCTGCATCTTTCCTTGAGATTAGCTGTTGATATTAAATGAAACGTATCTCCGAAACAAAAGCAATAGTAATCTGCTTTTGTAGTGCTTATACCACTATACTTTCCTCTTGAATAGTATTCTACATACACGTTACCTGTGTCTAAAGCTTGTAAGTCATACTTAACTTCTATGGTAGAGGAGTTGAATATAGAACCCAACTCCTGTTCCTTTGCTTGACCGACCTTTAAGTCGTACTTAAAATCATTATTATAATTCATTATAAATCCATCTTTATAGCTATAGGAGTCTTACCATTATCTAAAACAACTCCACATCCTAAAGCTTCCTTCTTACCACCTTGCATATATCCCATAGCATAACTCCTAGAGTCAATACCACATCCTACAGCTAAAGCAAATACAGCTTTGTGAGCTCCAAACATCCAATCTACATACATATCAGTATGGTAGTGTCCTGTTACTGTACTCTGCATATCTCTTTTAGCTGCTGTACGAGCTTTAGATGATTTATGTCCGTGTACATATCTTACGTCATCAATAACTACATCAGTAACCCACTTCCAATTAGGAGTACCTAATACATCATTATAGTTCTTTATCCAATGTGAAGGAATAGAAGATGACTGAGCTTTACGCATTATAATAGCATCGTGATTACCAATAGTAACATAAGCATCAGGAAACGCTTTGTACCATTTCTTGATACTCTTGATAGCTAAATCAAGTTCCTGCTTACCACCCATACCATCAGCATCTGTCTCGTGATAAGATGAATAATGATTGTCAATTATATCTCCGATAAAAACTACTTTGTTACAATTATACTTCTTGTAAGTATCTTTACAGAACTGTAAGTAATCTTTTCTTTCAAATGGAGCGTGTACATCACCTATAACTAAAACTCTATTAGAAGTATCAGCTCTTAGGTTATTGATAATCTCCTGCTCTCGGACAGAGAGTCTTGCTCTCTGCCCTACAGGCTTTAAATTAGGTTTTCTATTCTTCTTCATCAGTAGTGTCTATTAAGGTTTGTGCTGCATCAAAATATTTATGCAATTTATTAATGGCTTTTATAAAGCCCTTCTGAGAACAAGTTGCACATCCTGCAGGTGGCAACATATTAGCTCCGTATACGTGATTGTATATATCAACTAATCTATTCTGCTGAGAAGAGTTTACTCTAGTTCTAGGTCTAGCAAAGAATGACTTTAAATAAGTATAATCATCTTCNTCTAAACAGTTAACTGCAGATACTCCAAAAGGAAGCATCTCGTTAAGTTGGTCTTTTCTATCTCCACATCCACAATCTTCTCCAAAAAACTTCTCTACTACAGACTTAATTCCTGTAGCTTTAGTAAATGCTTCTACAACATCTCCTGCTCCTGTCACTTGATTGTCTATTTGAGATTGCTTAATCTCCAACCAAGTTTTGTACTCCTTTGTACGTTTGTCTAAATTCTCGTAATAACTTTCGTCTTTCATAATTAGTAATTTACGGTTTTCTCTATTTTCTCTAGATTATTAAAATCGTCTTCAAACTTATCGACTATAGTCTCTCTATATCTTTTTATTGAGTTATAAATATGAGTAACACCAATTCCTGTACCCTTAGCTATTTTTCTCATTGATAAGTCAGTTTTAAAGTATAAATTAAAGAGCTTTGAGTTATATGCACCCCAACTATCAGATTCTGTCTGAATACCTTTTAAAAGGTCGTTAAATGCTTTCTCGTATAAATCATTAGCTACACTTTCCTGCTCCTCTGAGTAAAACGTTTCGTAAAGAACAAACTTATTCTTATTATTAAACTCTACTCTTAAACAGTTTCTTAAAGTAACGAACATATAAAACTTATTTACACTACCGTCCTTATTAAATACTTTCTCTTCTTTTCCGTACTTGTGAATATTTAAGTACGCCTCCTGAATCACATCTCCTACTAGATGATTAGGGCATCTTAAAGCCCTAACCATATTCTCCCACTCATCTTGTCTTTCAGCTAGTCTTTGTAGCATATACTATTCTCCTTTTAAATCATTAGAAGCATTTTTAATATCGCCATTAGCCATATCAATTTCAACCTCATCACCATACTTCTCCTTCATCTCAGCAGCAAACTCGTTATACTTGTTCTCGTAAAATGCAAAGTCATTAATTAGTCTTGCTTTACCAAACTCCATCAGACCAATTTCTTCTGATATCGCTTTACGTTTTGTTACTGTGTCTCTTAATTCTTCTAATTGCTTTTCGCTTAATTTCATTTTGTGTATATTTATTATTAAAAATCTATATCAGGTGTACTTGCATCAATTACTTCAGGAAACCCAAACCTATTGATAAAGAAATCAAAGTCTTCGAAACCATAATTTCTACTTCTTTTACAAGACACGTTTACTACTTTACTATCCTCTTCTCTGTTTAATGATATTTGAGTCTCTGCCTTCTTCTCTAAGAATGAACCTAAGTGTCCTGTTGGCTTTGTTGAATTGTGATTAGAGTGTATAATTGTAGAAATATGACAATTATATTTAGCACTCCATTCCATCAACTTTTGCACACATAAATTACATTCTGTTATGTCATTAACGTCTGACACTAAATCTGCAACTCCATCTATTACTACTAATCCTATGCTATCTTCTTTGGCGCTTGATAATATATATTCAATAAAGCCTAATCTTTGTTTATAGCCTATAGTTCTTAGTGAGTATGTATGGTAGTTATCCATAGTGTTAGCCATATCTGAAACTCTCCTAAAACCTCGTTGACAATGCCATCTTCCTTGCTCAGTATCAAAGTGAAAAACTGATTTGTCTTTCCTATAACTACTGAACTTATCTCCTGCCCATTTGTTATCTTTAAGGAAGGCACTAACTAATAAGGATGTGAAAAAAGATTTATAACTCTTAGGTGGAGCTTGTATAAAGCTGAAGTTGCCATAAGTGGCTATTGGAGTTTCTTCTGTTCTCATTCCCTTTCTAGTAGTGTAAGAGTGAGTTCCAAATGACAAGGCAACAGGAGGAGCAGGGACTTCTTCGTCTAACTCTACCTTTAAGTCAGCATCAAGCATCTCGTAGTGCATTCTGTCTACTTCTTTGCCGTCTGCTTTATTGTCTTGTTGTTGAAACATTTAATTTGATTTATTAGTTATTAATTAAAGGCTCTAAATTAATAGAGCCTTTATCACTCTTGATATTTATTTAGAACGGTAAGTCGTCCTGTGAAGCTGCTGAAGTAGAAGTACTCATCTCTTCCTCACGCTCTGCTACTGTAACACCTGCATCTGACATCCAAACTACTTTACCATTACCTAAGTAAGTCTTAGCTTCTTTAGCTTCTCTCTCTTCTTTAGATTGAGAAACAGATACACTTGCATTGTTACCGAATTTTGTTTCGTCATTGATAGACATTGTCAAGTTTAAATAAGAACCTTTCTTACCTTTGATTAACTTTGATTTGTCGATGTCTTCTACGTTGATACTGAAATTTACTATTGCACTCATTGTTTAATTGCCTATTTCTAGGACTTTATTTAATTATTGATTAATTTACTACTTTCTTTTAAAGTCTTCTGATTCGTCTTCACCAAAGATACCTAATTCATATAAACCTGTCATCTTTAGTACAGCTCTTGATAAAGCTCTTTTCTCTGCCATCTCAGCTACATACCAAGTGTTAGTTGAAGAGTCTTTAAAACTAGCTCCTTTTAATGCTGAACCGAAAGTCTCTATAACTTTATCACCTTTCTTAGCATAAGCTTTCATTACTGAGAAGTTAGGCTCGCATTTAATAACATCGTAAGTGATGTCAATCTTTTCATAACCCATTACTTTCTCTATACCACTTCTAGTAATAATAATGTAATGTTGGTGTTTAAATACGTCACTCTTATCTAGTGAGTACTTCTTGTACATTTCTTTTAGTTTTTCTACTTGCATATTGTAATTGTTTTATTATTAATACTTTGCAAACATACGAAATTAAATTGGTTCTCACAAGTAAAATCGTATTTATTTTTATTTAATCGTTTAATAGTTCTTCTCTAATTACATTCTTGTAGTCTTCAGGCATATCTTCATCTAGTAAATCAAATATGAATCCTACTAATTTAACTTCTTTTTCTCTTAGTTCTTGATTAGCATCTTCTAATGCTAATATTCTCATTCTGTAATAATCTGCTAACATAATTTATATATTTAATCGTTAATAATTGAATTTTCTTCTGTGTAGTTAAACTCTAATTTTTCTGACTGACGTTTAGCTTCCATTTCTACGTGGAACTCTTTAGAGCGGTTGTGAATATGAAGTCTACTATCTGCGTAGCATTGCTTCATTGTAATTGGGTTACGATTTGTTTCCCAAAACTTGTGGAATTTACTTGTTGACATAATAGTTAATTGTTAAAGATACTACTGTTAAAAGCATCATAGTTAAACTGAATCTGATTATTTCTTTCATTTGTTTGTTATTGATGTTGCAAACATACGAAGAATTATTCAATCTACCAAACAATTATCTATTTAATTTCGATTAATTTCTCTATTAGCTCGTAAGACATTGATTCAGAGTTGAATAAAACGAACATCATTAATCTTTCTTTTTGTATATCAGTCATTGTAGAAGCGTTTAAGTATATCTTCAACTACTGTTTTACAGTCAGCTTGAGATTGTGGCTTGTATAATATTCTAGTATCATTATTGTTATGTAAAAGTCTTTTAAATAGTTTCCATCTTAAAGGAAAGCTTTCATTAGCTCTTCCTTTAACTTCTATTATAAACTTATCAGATACAAAGTCAGGTGTATAAGTAATACCTCTTACAGCCTTTCCACTAGCTCTATCTACCATAGGTTTCTTAGCTGTTCGCTCATAAGAGGCATTGACAAACTTAAAAGATTCAATAAGAATAAACTTTTCTCCTTCATATTCATTAGCTATATTATTAGCTTTTAATAGTGAATACATAAAAGATTCTAAAGTAGAATCAAACTTAATACCATCAATTTCTTTTTTCTTAGACTGTATAGTCTTAGTACCTTTTCTTCTCTTGTATCTCATTTAGTGTATATATAAAGCATCTTTCTTTAGATAGTTATCTGTATCAAACTCTACATAGTCCATACAAACAGCAATCCTAGTGACACCCCTTATTATTAAATTTTCTACGATAAACATTCTAGCTTTAGGATTCTTAGCTTTTAGTCTTATAGCTTTACCAACTCTAAACGAAGAAGACGTTGGCAGACCCAAAAGGTCGGCAACAGGCTTTGAAGTATAACCTAGTAAAACTTGTGGTCTCCAATATTGGAATACCTTTATTATGTCATCTAATATAAGTACAGGCTCTCTCTCCATATATCTAAATGCAGAACCATTAGCATCTACACTATCAAACAAATCCCAATACAAATGAACTAACCCTTCCGTATTAAAGTTTTCTCTGTCCTTCTTATTAAATGTCTTATTTACTAACATAACTTAAAAATAGATAAGGCTACCTCAAAGTAGCCTTATCATTAAAACAATAACTAAAATCAAATAAAATCTTCAAACCTCTTCATCATCTCTCTCAGTATAAATATACATATATATTATTCTATTAAAATACTTTTTTCATAGTAGTTGTCAATAGTTGTTAACTTATAAAGTAAATGGATTTATCCTGTATTGAGCCTTAACAAATAAAGCTATTAGATGAAGATTCGAAATGTTATAGTCTTATTAATTAGTAGAATCAAAATCTATATAGTAGTCTTAGTATACGTTTATTTATTTGTCTCTTTAGGAGCCAAACAAAACACTAGAAGTAATTATTTATTACATAGTAAAGGTAGAGAAAAAAACTTTAACTTGTCAAGTAACTCAATCAATAGTTATTAACAATTAATAAGTTCCTTTAGTCTTACCTATTTCTCTTACTGTGAAGTACCCGCCTATAACTGTTACACCCATTGTTAATACTAATGGTATGAAAGCTTCGTCAATAGATTGTCCCCATATAGAGCTTAAAACAACTATATCAACTAATATAACAAAATTAGCTAATGTTAGGGGTCTTATTAAACGTGGGAGCCAATGAACTTGTTTGTTATCACTAATCCATCTCTTTGTTATCTGCTTCTCTGAACTAATATCTCTATCAAGTTCTCTAAGGATTATGTCTTTATCTTCTCGAGATAAGTTAACATCCCCTCTTATCAAATCACCTAGTTTATTTAAACTATCTACTCCTGTTACTGTACCCGCTATATTTAATATCTCAGGTGCGATGGTAGTTCCTTTAGAAACTAACCATCTTAAAGCATTTCCTACAAAGGTTCCTTCTCCTCCGTTTTTTCTTAATTTAGGATTATCATTCGCCATATCTATCTATTTAAAAAAGTCAATTATATCTTCGTACTCTTTCTGTACATCAAAGCTAGGACAAGCCTTGTTGCTAAATTCATTGTGTCCGTGTAAGGTAGCATCAGGATAAGCATCCATCAAGTCTAGTATAACAGCTTTCAGTCTACCTTTTTGGTTATCTGTTCTTGTGTCTTTAGGAACTAAGTTTTCGTCAACTCCACCTACATAAGCTATACCTATAGAACCTTTGTTATGTCCTCTTACGTGAGCACCTGCTCTTGTTAAAGGTCTTCCTTCTTGTAAGTGTCCGTTTATATCTATTATAAAGTGATAGCCTATATCAGACCAACCTCTATCTAGATGCCACTGTCTTATATCATTAACAGATACAGCTCTCCCATCAGGAGTAGCTGTGCAATGTAATATTATTTTATTTATCTTTCGCATAAGGCTTTTGCTGTTAACCAAGTAACATAAATTATTGTAGCTACTATGTTTATTAATTTTAATGTTTTAGGTGTTCTTGTTTTCTTTAGGTTTATTACTGCACCAAGAAACATCATACTGCAATGCAGCACAAAACTTATTATTGTCTTGATGTAGATTTTCAACATACCCTGCCATATTAAAACTAACTTTTATCGTTTCCTTTACTTTTTACTAAGTAATACCACTTAGACGCTGTATAGCCTAGTACAACTATACCTGTTGCTAACGCAACGTAACCTTCGAAGTCTCCTAAATTCATATATAGACTTAGGGAACTAAAAGCGTAAACTTTTAAGTCTGTCAAATTCATTTTCTTTATTAAATTATTCATATCATACTACTAATATAATAAGCTTAATTGCTTATTGTCTTCTTTTGTCGGCAAGAAACTACATCCTACCGACAGTTGCTTAGCTTATACTAACTACCTCTATAACGGCGTCTGTTTGTGAAAACCCTTGAGCTTGAGTTATTGTTATTTGGTCTCCCACAGCATATCCTGTACCTCCACTTGTTAATGCAAAGAGACCTGAAACAACTAATCCTGAATGTGACATATTACCTTGAAAACCTGAGCCTGAACCTGTAGTACTAACTTGATTATAAGCTGTATTCAAGTTTGGAGGGAAGAACGATTGTAATGAACCTCCTGAAACAACACTAATAGTTGCGACAGGTCCTGTACCACCTCCTGCATTGTCAAATACTATAGTAGAACCTAGATAACACTTTTTTATTTCAGTGCTACCTAGATATGCTTTACCAATACTTCCGTTACCTAAGTTAAGAGCCATTATGCGTCTGTTATTAAATAGAACGTATCTGCTACAGGAGAGCCTGCGTCATATTCCGCTTGAGTTAAACTTACTATTTTATTTACAGAGTCAGAGCCTGTTGGTTCTCCTGTTGTATCGTTAGAAACTAAGTCATCTAATGAAGTAGTTGAACCATCTCCTAATAATACGTCATCAGATGTACTACCATCTTTTATAAAAGAGTCTGCTGTTACATCACCTGCAAAAGTTGCAGTTGTACTACTGCCATTACCTAGTCTTAATATTTCTGTTCCTAAATGCAAAAACTGAAAACCGTCTCCTACTGTAGAGTGGTCATAAAACCTTGGTAAAGTTCCAACAGCATCAATATAAAGCCTTCGATTATGTAAGTCGATGTCTCTAATATATAAAGTTCTAAAGTCTTTAGAATCTGTAGTACCTAAATCATAAGTAGCATCTGCTGCAGGTATTATGTGACCTGCAAAATTTGAGTTTTGTGAAGCGTCTATCCTTATAGCTTCAGTATCTTCTGTTCCAATAGATAATTGCTCACTACCTCCTGCTGTTCCTATATAAGTTGTAGGGTCTACTCCACTACCATTTCTTATTATAAACGAACCTCTAGCACCTACGTTAGAATAGAATCTAGCTATAGTTGAATTATCTACATCTGCTCCTTGAACATCTAAAGGATGAGCAGGAGCACTTGTCCCTATCCCTAAGCTACCTGTTACGTCAAAGTTAGCATCTACAGTAGCAGTTCCGTTAAAATATGCAGTTCCTTCATTGTAAAAATCAATAGATGGGTGCGTTCCTGCTATTCCTACTGCAAACTTACCTGTTATATTTGTATTACCACTAACAGTTAAAGTCTCTGCAGGAGTCTTTGTACCTATTCCTACGCTACCACCTGCAAAATGAGTTATACCTGCAGGTCTAATTGCTACAGTAGTATCACCTGCATTAGTACTAGCTGCAAATTCAGCCTGTATTCCACCTGCATCGTATGCGTGGATATTACCTGCAACGTGTAATTTTTCATTAGGGTTTGTAGTTCCAATACCTACATTACCTCCTGATAATATACGTAATCTTTCATTAGAGCTTCCATTTGTTGCAATAGCTAAAGCTTGATTAGTTGCTGAACTTATAGTATTAACACCTCCGTCACTTTCTACGTTAATATTAATACCATATCCAACGCTATTATGAAACTCTGCAGCCACACCACTAGTGTCTGACCTACGAATATCTAAAGGTGCACTAGGACTAGTAGTTCCTATTCCTACGTTACCATTAGAGCTCAATACAAGTTTTTGACTACCACCTATATACCACTTATGACTAGTTGCACCTGATGCATTTTTAGCCATAGCGTAATCAGTAGAAACGAATGTACCGTCTTCTTTACGAGTATTAAATAATAAAGTACCTGCTGAACTTTGAAATTCAGTTTTATTAAAATCTGTGCTTGTGTCTGATTCTTGTAAAGTAATGGCAGGATTTACAGACGTAAGATGTAAAAGAGTATCAGGACTATCAGTCCCTATCCCTACATCACCTGCTGAATCTATACGCATTCTTTCAGAGCCTCCTGCAAGTATTTGCAAGTCACCTGCACTACTAACAGCATAAGTGTTTGTAAATAGAAATGACTTTGTTGATGAACCTAAGCTATAAGAAACATTTGATGCAGGGTGTATATCACCTTCTACTTCAAGTTTAGCACTAGGGCTTGTAGTTCCTATTCCTACATTACCTGATGAATATGTCATTGTTGGCAAACCTGTATCTTCAGGTGTAACATAAAATTTACCGTCTGCTGCTTGAAACCTATAATCTCCCGCAACAGTAGTAGGATTAAATCGCATAAATACCTCTCCATCTGTTAACTGTAAAAGACGAGTAGGA
>JGI24005J15628_10000878_pt1 | contig 16461 bp, 11 predicted proteins | sample LinPmetageLP40_FD_15628 | JGI IMG/M metagenome (IMG submission 15628)
TCTTCTTTTTGTTCCCAAAATTTCACAAATAGCTCCTGAGCAATTTCTTCAGCTATATCAAAGTCATGAACAAAAAAGAATGCTGTCTGACATAGTTGGTTGTAATTTTTTTCAAATACTACTTGGAAGGATTTCTCATCTCCTTGCTTAATTTTATGTAAAAGCACTATTTCTTCAGACCTCATAAATCCACCTGATCAACTGGAGCTGTGAAAATCAAAATAATATGTTCGTGAATAGCTATCAAATCGCATTGTTTAGATAGTTAATTAATTGTCATCTTTAATATGAATTTCATAAAGTTGTCTTGCACGTATTGTAACTATAGTTCACAATCTTTCTTATAAGACATTTGTAATACTATTTTACCCTTACTCTTTGTTTTTTCAAATTTCCCCGAGTGTAAAAAGGGCTTTTATTGTTGATTTTTAGAACAACTTGAGTCTAAGGCACACTACTGTTGCTAGCAAACAAGCCTTTGAATTTTCATCTGATTTTCCCCTTCAAATACCTTGCCGTGTGATTGTCTTTGAGCTTGATCATGTCTTCTGGAGTCCCTTCGAAGCATACTGACCCGCCATTATCTCCACCTTCGGGACCCAAATCGATGATCCAGTCTGCGCACTTGATGACTTCCATATTGTGCTCAATGATGATCACCGTATTTCCTTGCGCTACCAAGGCATTGATCGACTTGAGCAGTTTGGTGATGTCATGAAAGTGTAGCCCAGTCGTAGGCTCATCAAAGATGAATAATATATGTCCATCATGTGCTTTGGTATGTTTGCCCAAATAGGAGGCAAGCTTCACCCGCTGTGCTTCCCCTCCACTGAGAGAATTGGAAGACTGTCCAAGCTTCACATATCCAAGCCCAACTTCATAGAGCGGTTGCAATTTGTTAATGATACCCGCCTTGCCTTCAAAGAAGGGAAGGCTTTCCTCCAAGGTCATGTCCAGTACTTCTGAGATGTTTTTGTCCTTGTAGGTGATGTCAAGTATTTCTTGTTTGAATCGCTTACCATCGCATCCATCACACGTCAGGTGGATATCTGCCATGAATTGCATTTCGATCTTGATCTCGCCCTCTCCTTGGCAGGTTTCACAGCGCCCTCCATCTACATTGAAAGAGAAGTGAGAAGGCTTGTAGCCTCGCTGCTTAGACAGTCCTTGATCTGCATAGAGTTGTCTGATCGCGTCATATGCCTTGACATAGGTGACGGGGTTGGAACGGGAAGATTTCCCGATTGGGTTTTGGTCAACAAACTCGATTTGTGTCACTTTTCGGTAGTCACCTTCAAGCAAATCATACTTGCCGGAAATATCGGATACAGTTCCCAATATTTTTCCTATACCAGGGTACAGTATTTTTTTCACCAAGGTAGATTTGCCTGAACCACTCACGCCAGTGATCGCTGTCACCACTCCCAACGGAATAGCGACCTCTATATTTTTGAGGTTGTTCTCTCTAGCACCTTTGACTATTACTTTGTCCTTCCAAGTTCTGCGCTGAGCAGGAATCTCAATCGAATCTTCACCAGAAAGATATCTAGCAGTATGTGTATCTATGGACGCATTGATATCTTCCAACTTACCCTGAAACACCAACTCTCCTCCATGAGCTCCTGCATCAGGACCAATATCGATAATTTGATCCGCTACCCGCATGACTTCCTCTTCATGCTCTACGACCACAACGGTATTGCCCATATCGCGCAATGACTTCAATACACCTACCAGTTTGGTCGTATCTCGTGGATGCAATCCAATGCTTGGTTCATCCAGAATATACATCGAACCAACCAATGCGCTACCCAAGGAGGTAGCCAACTTAATTCGTTGAAATTCTCCCCCACTCAATGTAGAGGTTACCCGATTGAGCGTAAGGTAGCTAAGTCCTACCTCATCGAGGTAGCCTAGCCGAGAGGTGATTTCCCGCAACAACCGATCCGCAATCTTGGCATCGTGATCATTCAGAATAGTGAGTTGGTCAAAAAAATCAGTGATCTTACCAATAGGCATCAGGATCAAATCACTAATGGAGTGATTGCCAATTTTCACGTAAGCGGCATCCTTGCGTATTTTGGTTCCTCGACAATCCGGACACACCGTTCTTCCACGATATCTGGAAAGCATCACGCGATATTGAATCTTATAGGTTTGTGATTCGAGAAATTCGAAAAAGGCATTGATCCCATCGAAGTATTCATTTCCAGTCCAAAGCAATTGTTGTTCAGCCTCGGAAAGGTCGTTATAAGGTCGATGTATGGGGAAGTCAAATTTGATTCCATCTTTGATCAGTGGAGCCAGCCACTTTTTCATAGTTTCGCTCCTCCACGGGACAATCGCCCCTTCAAAAATAGACATGCTTTTGTCTGAGATTACGATGTCTTTATCTATGCCCAGCACCTTACCAAATCCTTCACATGTGCGACAGGCACCATACGGATTATTGAAACTGAATAGATTGACGGAAGGATGTTCGAACTTCATGCCATCCATTTCAAATCGATCACTAAATCGTTGTGTCTCCCTGCCAGGCATCACCACTAAACAAGTTCCTTCACCTTCGAAATAGGCCGTCTGAACAGAGTCAGAAAGCCTAAACTGGGTTTCTTCGTCCTGATTGACCACCAGTCGATCAATCAATATTTGTAGCTCTTTTGCTGATTTGACCTGATCTACTTCGGTGAGCACATCCTCAATGAAGGTGGTTTGACCATCTATAATGATACGCGTATATCCTTTACCTAGGAGCACGTTGAGTTCTTGCTCCCATGTGCGTTCGACATGCTTGATCAAAGGACAAGTGATCATCACCTTGGTGTCATCCTCCTCTTTCAATACCGCATCCACCACATCGCTTATCGAGTCACTGGATACTTCCTCTCCACTAATAGGAGAATACGTCTTGCCGATTCTGGCATATAATAGTTTGAGGTAATCATAAATCTCTGTGGTCGTTCCCACCGTTGATCGGGGATTTCGCGTATTCACTTTTTGCTCAATGGCAATCGCTGGAGATACGCCTTTGATGTAATCAACCTCAGGCTTTTCCATTCTGCCCAAAAACTGTCGGGCATATGAACTGAGGCTTTCCACATACATGCGCTGCCCTTCTGCAAACAAGGTGTCAAAAGCCAGCGAAGATTTTCCTGATCCGGATAGTCCAGTGACCACCACGAGCTTATTTCTTGGGATGGCAACACTCAGATTTTTGAGGTTGTTGACCCGTGCTCTTTTAATAATGATATACTCTTTGGGGTCGAGTAAGTCAATGGCATCTTGATCTGTAGTAATCACTTCTTGCATAAATGAGTATAAAAGAGTAGAATTTAGTCCAAGTATTTTTTTAGAATTGCTTCTTTTTGAGAAGGGATTGAGGCTATTTGGCTTTCTAATTCAGCTATTTTGGATTCTATATTTTCAATTTCAGCAACTATTCTTTGTTGTTTTTCAAGTATTGGAAGCGGTATTTTTATGCTGTTTAGATTTTTCTGATTCAATTTTGGCTGTGCTTGACCAGTGATGAATTCAGAGATATCTGTTTGATTAATATAAAGTTCTACAAGCTTATGAGTTGCCTCATCTTTGAATTTTAGTATGTGAGCGTGATTATTTACCCATATTCTTCCAGTAGCCGTAAAAGCAACAGGATATGTTCTGGACTTTAAATTTGCGCCATCTTCGGAAATAAGTAACACGGTATCATCCAGTAAATAATCGGAAACGTAATCAACAATGCCAGATGCTCCATAATAAGGGTATAAACCATTTTCTCTATCCCTTTTTGTAACAGGCTTTCTCAGGTTATCTAGATTATCTGAAATGTTATCCAGTGTAGTTTTATTGTAAGAGTTGAGTCGATTTATTATTTCCTTAATTTTTGTTTTCAAACTTTTAACTCCCCCAAGGGCTTTTTGCTCTTGTTCCTCTAAAATTTCAATATCAGCAACTATCTTTTCTTGAATATCTTTTGGAGGGAGAGGTATTTTAAAGCTAGATATTGTTTCAAATGAGATTTCAACCTGACCACTTTGACCTAAGGCGAGGCTTTGAAGTGCTTTAAAACCGATGACTCCAAAAACATTCAAAACATATTTTGGCAGAACCTTAGTTATATCAAATCTTAAAATGGAAATGTGACTGTCAACAACAAAATCGCCATCAAGAAAGAAACCAGTTACACGTCCCGCGGTTCCAACTCCAGAAGAATTAAGAAGTAAGTCTCCTTTTTCAAGTTTTCTTTCATCCAGAATATAATCTTCACTTACATAGTACTTCTTGGAAAAATCGAATTTATAATAACCCCTAGCTTGTCCAGATTTTATAATTTGTGTATCAGATATTCCATATGAAGGTGACTTGCCTCTTTTGATCAGAGTTGTTATATTATCAAGCCTAACCTGATCCCACTTACTCTCAATCTTTACTTTTTTTTTAGCCGACAAAGAGATATTCTTCTCAAAATCCACTCGATCAAAAGTGAGCATGTCCAACAGATTCTGATAGCTTACGTTCTTTTGTAAACTCTCGGGTAAGTCTAAATCAAATTCGTTGTTAAAAGCTTTGTAGATATATGTACTGGCTTTTTCAGGATTCTCGAAAGTGTCTGCATCGTATAGCTGTGTGCACTCCTCTATGCTCTTGCTTCTTTGGATCGGATGAATCCCTTCACTTCCTCTACGGTTGCTAAATTCATACCCTAAGAAACGTTTCTCCTCATTTTTCTCCCCTGTTTTTATCAATACCAACTTTTGGTTGTAGGCAATAATGAAGTGGAGCAACTTGTCCTGTTCTAAAGCGAAAATGGCATTCCAAAGCTCAGCTTCGTTTTTGGCTTTCACCTTCTTCTTGTATTCTTGGTATATTTCAGACACTTCTATTTTTTCATTCGGAGCTTTTTGAAGCAAGGTTTTGTAGTCATCGAAGCTTAAACCTTCCCATACATGTGCAACATATTTTTCAATTGGTTTCTCAATTCCGTTTATTGTAACATCTCTGATTTCTGAAAAAGCATTGCTAACTTTTGTCTTTAAGCTCTGAATAAAATAATTATCTCTTCTTCTTAAAAAGAGCGTAACGGTATTAGTACCCGTTGCCATAAAAGTATTAGAACCGAACTCTGCAATTCCAACAATATCAAAGTACTGCAAAATTAATTCTCGGGCTTTAGTGTAAATGCCAGTATTGCTTAAAATAGAACTTGGGAGAATAACCCCTGCAACACCACCAGGTTTTAGCAATTGTTTAGTTCGCTCAATAAACAAGCATTCTATTTCTGAACTTTGATCGGTGAGTCTGCTATACAATGAGAAATCACTTTCTGAATAGTATTTCCTAGCATTGTTTTTAAAAGAAGAAACGGAGTAAGGAGGGTTGGAAATAACAACATCAAAAGCATTATTGTCTTGAGGAAAATCAGCATTACTAGAAGTTAGCTTTCCTTTGTATTCTTTGTTTTTAGTGAAATTTGCCAAGCCGTCAGAATGAATAACTTTTGCCAAACCATCTCCATGTAAATAACATCCAACCTTGCCTACTTTCACCAAACGATAGTCTTTCTCTATTCCATATACATAATCAAAGACCCAATCAAAATGATTTGTTTTCCAAGCATTTATTTTGTCCTTAGTATTTGAAATGTATTTACTAGCATCTGTTTTGGTAATTATTTTTTGTATTTCATGCATGCTTTCTGTAACAAAATGCCCGCTTCCGGAAGCATAATCTATTACAGAAGGTAGTAAATCATTCTTTTTTCCTTTTTCTAATTTTTCTTTAACAAGAATATCAAATGGAATACTCTTAATAATAAACTGCGCAATTGGAACAGGGGTGAAAAACTGCCCCGACTCTTGTTTAAGCCCCGTAGTTAGCAGTAATTCAAAAAAATCAGAAAGGTATTGTTGCTTTTTGGTGTATCGTATTTTGTAGCCTTGCAATAACTCCACTACTTCTTTTACCACTTTTGCATTCTCCTCAAATGAAGGAGTATCAAAAACTTCCTTTATAGCAAATTCATTATTTTTTTCTAACCTTATTCTGGTAAATTCTGTGAGGAGTTTGGCTTTAGCATTGTCATCAGAAATTAAGAATCCATACTTTTTCTCAAAGTCTTCATCTGATAAATCAGTAACCTCTTTATCAAGGAATTCATCCATTCCTAATTTATATAAATCTGTCAACCTTTTTTGAAAATCGACATGGTCATCAATTCCTTCTCTCCACTGAAATTTTAATTCATCACCATCTGCCGTAAATTTTTCGTCATAAATTTTACATAAGAAAAGTGTAAAAATTTTATTAAAAGCATTGCCTTTGTCTGAGACTACATTATGGCGAAGAATTTCAAGAAATTGATTGAAAATTTTGCTGCTGTCCTTTGGCGTAATGTCTTGCAGGTCTTTTGGTGTTAAAGCCTTGCTTTTAAAATTATATGGGGTACACCAGTTGTCAAAAACACCATTCGACTTAGGTAGTTTATTCCATCGTTCAAAAAAGTCTTTTACGTTTCCTGTTTGTCTGTAGTCTTCTTCTATTTTGATGATCTCATTTCTGTATTTCACTTCATTGCCATCTAGGTCAGAGGCATAAAGCATGATTACATCAGCATCTTTATCTTGTTGAAAATAGGTGAAGAGTTGTCCACCGTTCTTTTCTAAATTCTTAAATTCTTTATCAAACTCAGCTCCCCAAGTTTTGCACTCTATCATGAGATAGGCAGACCCATTATCACGAGTTACCAAAACATCTAGCCTTCCACTTGTACCGTGACCCGTTGCCCATGTTTTCTCTAAGGTGATATTTCCAGGTTGGTATCCTTTTTCAAGCAATCGGTCAACGCATTCTAGGACAACCCAGTTTTCAGCTTGCGAGAAGTTTTGGGATGTTTTACTTTCTGCTTTGATTTTGTCTCCAAAAAGGAAATTTTCTTTTTCAAAGTCGATTTCAATGGTGTAATTATCAGCAGAAGCATACTTTTTCTGAAAAATACCTAAACTATTTTCTTTAGCTGAAAACCCTAATGCTTGTATGAGTTTCTTGTGTGACATAATACACGAAAACTAAAATATTTAGCTAAAATACTAATTTAATTAGTTATTTCAAATTTTATTGATTTTCCGATGAAAAGACAAAATTATTTCAGCCAAAAATAGACATTATTTTAAATGTCTAGATGCTTTATCTATTTTTGTTAATTAATTGCCATAATCGTTTTACTCAAACGGTACATTTCACAAAAATCATTTATCCTGCTTACGCATGTTACTCCTATTTTTCTAACTTTACTCATATGAGCAAACCAGAAAAAAAGCTATTCTTACTTGATGCATTTGCATTAATATACCGTGCACATTTTGCGTTCAGCAAAAATCCACGGATCAACTCCAAAGGACTCAATACAGGCGTTATGTTTGGGTTTACCAATGTGCTGTTGGAGATTATCAATAAGCAGAAGCCGACCCATATTGCGGTGGCATTTGACGTGTCTGGTCCGACATTCAGACATGACCAGTTTCCTGCCTACAAAGCGCATCGCGAAGAGACACCTGAAGACATCAAGACAGGTGTGCCTATCGTCAAAGAAATTATCAGGGCCTTCAATATTCCAGTGTTGGAGCTGCCAGGGTATGAAGCAGATGACATCATCGGGACCTTTGCGAAGAAAGCGTCTAAGGAAGGCTTTGAAGTCTTTATGATGACGCCAGACAAGGATTTTGCGCAGCTAGTCGAAGAGCATATCTATCTGTACAAGCCTGCGTTCATGGGCAATAGTGTAGATATCCTTGGTGTGCCGGAGGTGCTGGCCAAGTGGGACATCGCCCGCATCGATCAGATCAGGGACTTCCTTGGGCTACAAGGCGATGCGGCTGATAACATCCCGGGTATTCCGGGCATCGGTGCCAAGACAGCGGTCAAACTACTTAAAATATATGATACCGTTGAGAACCTAGTTGCACACAGCCACGAACTCAAGGGCAAGCAAAAAGAAAATGTAGAGAACTTTGGTCAACAAGGTATTCTATCCAAAGAACTAGCAACGATTGACATAAATGTGCCGCTGGAATATAACTCAGAGGAGATGCTCTATAGTGGGCCGAATGAAGAGAAGGTGCGGGCACTATTTGAAGACCTAGAGTTTAGAAACATGATGAAGCGCGTGTTTGGAGAAGACCCCGCTCCTCAAAAATCTACGAAAGCTGCGCAAAGTCAGCTTTCGATGTTTAGCCCATCTGCCTCCAATTCGACTACTCAGGAAGCAGTAGCAGAAGTTCAGCCAGTAGAGAAATTAACCATTGACACGGTTGAACACGAGTACCACATGATGGATACACCAGAGCTGAGAAAAGAGCTGGTCACCTATCTGACGCAGCAGGATGAATATTGTTTTGATACCGAGACCACTAATATCGATGCAGTAGAAGCTGAATTGGTTGGCATTGCTTTTTCTTACATTAAAGGCGAGGCATACTATGTGCCAGTTCCAGTGGGTCAAAAAGAGGCACAGACTATCATCAATGACTTTAAAGAAATACTGGAAAATACCACCATCACAAAGATCGGTCAAAATATCAAATACGACATCTTGGTGTTAAAAAAGTACGGGATAGATGTTGCAGGACCGATCTTCGATACGATGCTCGCACATTACCTGATCTCCCCAGAGAGCAAACACAATATGGATGCATTGGCGGAGCATTATCTGAACTATACCCCTGTATCGATTACTATCCTGATAGGTCCAAAAGGAAAAAAACAAGGTAATATGCGGGACATCGCGCCCAAAGATGTGGTGGCGTATGCTGGTGAAGATGCTGATATCACGCTACAGCTAAAAGAGCATTTATCTAAAGAAATTGAAGCTCATGAAATGCATGAATTATTGCATTCATTAGAGCAACCGCTTGTGCCAGTATTGGCCAATATGGAGTATGAAGGTGTGCGGGTAGATGAGTCTGTATTGAAAATAATGTCTGATGACCTGCAACAAGAAAGCATCAAGGCACAAGACGATATCTATAGACTGGCAGGCGTAGAATTCAATATTGCTTCTCCCAAACAGCTCGGGGAAGTGCTATTTGATAAAATGAAATTGGTGGATAAACCAAAAAAGACCAAAACTGGACAGTATGCCACTGGCGAGGAGATTTTATCCAAGCTAGCCAACGAGCATGAGATCGTAAATCGCATTTTAGATTTCAGAGAATTTCAAAAACTCAAATCTACCTATGTAGATGCGCTTCCTGAAATGATCAGTAAGCGGGATGGGAGAATCCACACCAACTACAGTCAGGCAGTAGCCGCTACAGGTCGATTAAGTTCTATCAATCCCAACTTACAGAACATTCCTATCCGAACGGCTAAAGGGCGTGAGATTAGGAAGGCATTTGTGCCAAGAGATGAAGATCATATATTGATGGCCGCGGATTATTCACAAATTGAGCTGCGCATCATGGCGGCTTTTGCGAAAGATGCAGACATGATTGAGGCCTTTAAAAATGGTCGTGATATCCATGCTACGACTGCTGCGAAGATATTCCAAGTGCCTTTGGAAGAGGTAGATAGTGACATGCGTAGAAAGGCTAAAACTGCCAACTTCGGTATCATCTATGGCATCTCTGCTTTCGGACTGTCTCAAAGACTTAATATTCCAAGATCGGAAGCGCAGGAGATTATTTCCTCCTACTTCGAGGAATTCGCTGCGGTGAAGAAATACATGGATAGTACAGTAAACCTTGCCAAAGAAAATGAATATGTGGAGACCATCATGGGCAGGAGGCGTTACCTGAGAGATATCAACTCTGGCAATGCCACTGATCGTGGATTTGCTGAGCGGAATGCGATCAACGCTCCGATCCAAGGTAGTGCAGCTGATATCATCAAGAAGGCGATGATTGATATTGATCAGTGGATGAAGAAGGAGAAGTTCAAAAGTAAGATGATCCTACAAGTGCATGATGAATTGGTTTTTGATGTGCACAAGGACGAGAAAGACAAGCTGGAAGCAGGAGTGAAGAAGCTCATGAACGAGGCGGTTCAACTCGAAGTGCCTATGGAAGTTGAAGTTGGCTTTGGAGACAACTGGTTAGAAGCGCATTGATTTCACACAAATAAAAAAGGGCTAATAGCCCTTTTTTATTTGTGTGAAATGGATCAAAAATTAGTTGCCAAAGTAGTATGTAGCTCCAATACTAATAACTCTATTTGAAGTCTTGAAATCACTGGCGTCAAAGTCAACACCAGAGACATCTATGTTTGGGGTTGTATTGCTTAAACCAATTCCATAGTTGGCACTTATCAACACATTATTAATCTCGTACCCAAGACCAATATTCAGTCCTAAATCTAAAGCTCTGAAATATTCTTTGTCATCATTAAATTCTGACTCACTTAATTTATTCTTGAATTTAACCTCCGATTCTCCACTTTCACTATTAGAAGAACCTCCAAATGAGGCAGTATAATCATATTTGTTTTTACCAGAAATTCCAAAAGCAACATAAGGACCAGCCATAATTCTCACTGCTCCTGTTTTAAGCTCAAAATTCAAGGGTATTTCCAAGTAATTGAGTATGATCCTATTATATCCATCAATTGATGCACCATCAGGTATGCCATCTTCTAAATCGGAGGATGCTCCTTTTTGTGAATAAATAAGTCCAGTACTAAAATCTAGCGTCTCACTAAGCTCTTGAGTGGCAATAACACCGAGTTGAAATCCTGCTTTAAGTTTAGTCTTTGCCTCGAATTGAGAGTCTTTGTAGTTTAGGGCAACATTGGCAAAGTTGACACCTGCTTTTACTCCGAACTTAACTTGCGCTATTGCCCCAAGAGTCATGAGCATTACTAATGATAAAGTAGATATTTTTTTCATAATTTTATGTTTTTTAAATTTGGATTGGCAATGATATCACAATAATATTTATACCCCAAATTATATTTAGGATTAAGTGTCCTATACTTATGTGATGTGTTATAACATTTGTAATTTGAAAAACCCATATTAGCCTCCTTACAATAATGACTAACATTTCACTCACAGATATCCAACAAGCTCACGAAAGAATCAAACCTTTCATTCACAATACGCCCATTCTCACCTGTAGTCAGATTGATGAAATCACAGGAGCACAGAATTATTTCAAGTGTGAAAATTTCCAAAAAGTTGGGGCTTTCAAAGCACGAGGTGCCACCAATACGGTGCTTTCTCTTACAGAAGAAGAAAAGGCTAGGGGCGTTTGTACACACTCTTCGGGCAATCATGGACAAGCATTGGCCTATGCTGCCAAACTGAATAATATTGATGCACACATCATCATGCCTAGCAATGCACCAAAAGTCAAGATAGATGCCGTCAAAGGTTATGGAGCCAATGTCATCGAATGTGCACCTACCCTAGTAGCTAGAGAGGCTACAGTCAATGATGTGGTCAAAGAGAAGGGGTGTACACTCATCCATCCTTACAATGACAACAGAATTATTGCTGGTCAAGCCACAGCTGCTAAGGAAGTTTATGAAGAACTAGGCGCTGATTATCTCGACTATTTGCTGACACCCGTTGGAGGAGGGGGATTATTGAGCGGATCATTGCTCTCTACCAAGTATTTGAGCCCATCTACTAAGGTGATAGGCTGTGAACCAGAAGGTGCTGATGATGCCTATCAGTCATTCCGTCAGAAAAAGCATTTGCCATCAGTCAATCCAGATACAATCGCAGACGGGTTGCTCACTACCGTTGGAGAAATTCCTCATGCAATCATTGCCGAATATGTAGAGGATATCATGATCGTTTCTGATGAAGAAATTATCTCAGCGATGAAGCTCACTTGGGAGCGTATGAAAATTTTGATTGAGCCTTCTTGTGCGGTGTGCCTAGCAGTGGTGTTGAAGAACAAGATGCTTTTTGCAGGAAAAAAAATCGGCATCATCTTGTCAGGTGGCAATGTGGATGTCAAAGCCATTTCTAAATTTCTTTAAACTCTAGACATGAACTTAAATCAGGTGACCGTTCCTTCTCAAGATTTGGAAAAATCTATTCCCTTCTATGAATCATTGGGGTTAAAATTAATAGTTAAAGCGTTACCTCATTATGCCAGATTTGAAGCGACCAATGGTGCTACCTTCTCGTTGAGTCAGCAAGAAGAATTGCCATCAGGTGATGGTGCAACGATATATTTTGAAATGGAGGACTTAGATGACCGTGTCAATGAATTGGTTGAAAAAGGAATCAAGTTTGATGAGATGCCAAACGACAAACGATATTTGTGGCGAGAAGCTAGGCTCAAAGACTTGGATGGAAATAAACTCATTTTATTTCATGCTGGTGAGAACAGACTTAACCCACCATGGAAAATCCAATAAGGGTAACTGTACACCATAAGTGACAAAAACATACGAACAATGAAATCTAAACTCAAGTTTGAAACACGGGCTATTCATAGCGCCAAAAGTGAATTGGCAGACGTCAAGCCAGTGAGTACGCCCATTTACTTATCTACGACTTTTGAACGAAATGAAGACGGTTCATACAACAATGATTTCCAATATTCCCGAAGTAACAATCCCAATAGGCAGATATTGGAGAAGAGCATTGCCCAGTTAGAAAACGGAGTTGTATGTTATGCATTTTCATCTGGGATGGCTGCTGTCAGTGCGATTTTTCAAAGCCTCAAACCTGGTGATCACATTTTACTCCCAGATGACGTCTATTACAACATCTACATGCTCATGAGCGATGTTTTTGAAAGGTGGGGACTAGAAGCCACGACCGTAGATATGTCAGACTCGAAAAAAGTATCGGAAAGTTTTCAAGGCAACACTGCGCTTGTTTGGGTTGAAACGCCATCCAATCCTCAATTGAAAATAACGGCTATAGCAGAGATCTCAAAGCTGGCAAAAGATCATGATGCGCTGCTTGTGGTGGACAATACATGGCCAACACCTGTGCTTCAAAACCCGCTCGACCTTGGGGCAGATATTGTCATGCACTCTACCACCAAATATTTTGGTGGACACAGCGATGTACTAGGCGGGTGCGTGGTACTCAAAGAAGAAGGCGACATTGCACAGCGTATTCATATCATCCAAAAATTGTCTGGTGCTGTCCCGTCTCCTTTTGATAGCTGGTTGATCACTAGAGGTATCCAAACACTGTATCTGCGCGTGACGGCACAAACAAAAAGCGCCCAGCAACTGGCGGAATTCCTTGAACGTCATCCAAGCATAGAAAAAGTGAGCTATCCTGGACTACCAAGTCATCCTCAGCACGATATTGCCAAAAAACAGATGACCAATGGCTATGGAGCAATGCTGTCCGTAATGATTCTGGGTGATGATCATGATGCGATTGCCGTTACCAATAAACTCGTGCTATTTGCAACAGCCACAAGCCTTGGAGGAGTAGAAAGTTTGGTCGAACATCGCTATTCTGTGGAAGGGCCAGATAGCCAAACTCCTCATAATTTGTTAAGAATTTCTGTTGGCTTAGAAAATATTGATGATTTAATAAATGATTGGCAACAAGCACTTCAATAAATATTCTTATATTTAGGGCTATTATTAATTAATAACACAATACGATGAGTAAAGGAACAGTAAAATTTTTTAATGAGTCTAAAGGTTTTGGATTTATTACCCCAGATGATGGAAGTAAAGATGTATTTGTACATAAGAACGACCTCAATGATGACATCAGAGAAGGTGACAAAGTAAACTACGAAGTTCAAGAAGGTCCTAAAGGATTGAATGCAACAGACGTGAGTGTAGACTAATATTTTTTAGTCTTATCAGAATTATAAATACCTGTCAGTGATGACAGGTTTTTTTATACCCAATTTGTAAAATGGAGCCTAGCACTATTTTAGAAACAAAGCGACTTGTTCTTCGAGAGTTTACGCTCGATGATGCACCATTGATTCTAAAGCTGGTCAACACGCCTACCTGGCTGAAATTTATTGGTGATAGAAATATTCATACCATCGAAGATGCCAAGAACTATTTGATCAGTGGTCCGATGGACAGTTATAAGAAGAATGGGTTCGGGTTATCTGCCGTATTGCTCAAGGATAATACGCTTATTGGAATGTGTGGCCTAGTCAAAAGGGATACGCTTGATGACATCGACATTGGATTTGCCTTATTGCCTGAGTATTTCGGAAAGGGGTATGCATATGAGATAGCCGCAGCAACTATGCATCATGCTAAAAGTGTACTAAAGATCGATAGAGTGGTCGCTATCACTGATGTCAATAACGCGTCCTCAATCAACCTGTTGGAGAAGATTGGACTTAGATTTGAAAAAAAGATAACATTGGCCATAAATGATTCTGCAATGCTATTTACCCCAAAGAAATAAATATATTGATAACTCAACTTATGATGAATATGATCAAATTCCCTTTGCTTATAGATGGTGGTTTATCGAATGTCTTGGAAAACTATGGTTGCGATCTAAATGATGACTTGTGGTCTGCCAAATTGCTTAGTTCTAACCCTGAGGCAATCATTGATGCGCATATAGCCTATCTAGAGTCAGGAGCGCAATGCATCACAACTTCAAGCTACCAGGCTTCAGTGGTAGGCTTTATGGACAAAGGACATGATAAGGAGTCTGCAGAACTCCTGGTATTAAAATCAATTGAACTGGCATCCATGGCTGTAGAGCGATTCATGAATTCTAATGCAACAAATAAGAAACCGCTGATAGCAGCGAGTATAGGTCCATATGGGGCATTTCTAGCAGATGGATCCGAATATCGTGGAGACTATGATGTCTCAAACGAGGTATTGATGGACTTTCATTTAGAAAAAATCGAATTACTTGACCATTCGGCTGCAGATATTTTTGCTTGTGAGACGATTCCAAGTTTTCAGGAAGCCAAAGTACTGTCTGAGATTCTTAAAAAGATCGATAAACCAGCTTGGGTTTCGTTCTCTTGCAAAGATGATCTACATATCAATGATGGAACGCTAATCTCCCAATGTGCTTCACTTTTTGCCGATCATCCCAGTGTCTTTGCGATAGGAGTGAACTGTACCAGCCCCAAATATATCTCCGGCCTGATTAAAGAACTCAAGACCAATTCAGGAGGTAAAAGGATTGTTGTTTACCCTAACTCCGGAGAAGCATACAATGCCGAGAGTAAAACTTGGATGGGTCTATCCAACCCAAATCAATTTGGTAAAATGGCGCAAGAGTGGATCGCACTTGGATGTGATATTATCGGAGGTTGCTGTAGAATAGGCCCTGAGCATATTCGAGAATTGAGAGCAGCTATGGAGTAATTGACCCCTGTATAAGCGCTGTGCCTACCTAGGTGCTAATGGTTGTGAGGACAATTTTTTCTGTGTTTCCAACCAAGTTGGAGTTTCTTCACGATAACTTTTCTTCGTGATCACCTGAATCTGCTTCAACATGCTTATAAAAGTGCTTTTGGGAGACCTAGTGTTAAGTTAAGCATGGAACTCTAAATACATACAAGGCGCACACACTTTATAAAATGTAAGTAAAGGTATGTTTCTAGACCTTGTTAGCTGTTTTAGTTTATCATTTGCACTTGTTTCAACGCTTTGAAGGTGATCTCTTTCCTTATCATTGGGAACATTTCCATATTAAAATCTTCTTTGGGTTCAACATTCGTTGCGAAGAAATATACTTTATTTTTTGATTGAACATAGCCTACAAACCAACCATTATTTTTTCCATTTCTAATAGACCATCCTGTTTTACCTCTAAGAATGTAACGCTCATTTTGTTTGATCACCATCATTTCTTTCATTATTCTTTCAGTTCTCTCAGAGATTGGTAATTCAGAATGATACAACCTTTTCAAAAAATCAATCTGTTGAAATTGATTAATTCTTGAATCTCCTTGAAGCCAAAAATTATCAATTGTAACAGAGTCTACTTTAATTTGACCGTAATTAAACTCATTTAAATGTCCGGTCATTCTTTTTAACCCAATTTTTCTTGCTATCTCTTGATAACAAGGAACACAAGAGAAGTGAAAGGCATCTTTAAAAATTAAATCTTTCTCCCAATTTTTTAATGCCCTCGGCTCCCCGTCCCATTTAAAAACTGTACTATCATTTTTAACAACTCCAGTTTCAAGTGCAATGATTGAATTAGGTATTTTAAAGGTTGACGCAGGTAATTGTCCTTTTTTAGTCCATACAAAATCATTTGAGTAGAACTTATCTTCTTGAAGGTCATAAAATAGGATGGCACCTTTAACATTTGCAGAATCAATAATTGATTGAAATTCAGCTTTGATTATTTTATTCTCAACGACTTTAATCTCTCTATTTTCAGAAGTGCCTGGCTTACCTGTACAGGATAATAATTGAATTAATATTGGTAAAGTATTACTGACGTCCGTTTAAAGTTTAAGGTTCAAAATTCAAAGTGATCTATATAGCGTATTCTAGCATTTATTCGTACTTCCCCACGGAAACTGAAAG
>JGI24005J15628_10000880_pt1 | contig 16446 bp, 15 predicted proteins | sample LinPmetageLP40_FD_15628 | JGI IMG/M metagenome (IMG submission 15628)
ATCGCTTGCCCCAAAGAATCAGAAGAAACCTCTACCCTATCCATTAGATTCAACGCCACAGGGTTGGTCTATGAGGTGGTTGTTTTCTAATGAGGAAATCATTGATTTACTTGTAATGCCTTCTTCTATTTGCTAGATTTCATTAACCAACACATATCATCATGAAGAAGTCATTCTTATTCCTTTCGATCCTGATCTTAACTGGGCAATTAGTACCTGCTCAAAATACTCCAATTAAAGAAATTCAGATGGCCGGTGCGCTACTTGCCGCACCTGATGAGGATCGTGCCGAGGCTACTGTAATGGGATATGACCAATCAGGCGCACTCATTCTCTTGAAGCAAGGGACTAACAAGCTTATTTGTTTGGCTGACAACCCTGGTCAGGAGGGCTTCAATGCTGCCTGCTATCATGAGAACTTAGAACCATTCATGGCTCGTGGTCGTGAACTCAAAATGCAGGGAAAAGACCGGGGTCAGGTATTCCAAATACGGGAAGAAGAAGCCAAAGCTGGAAAGCTGAAAATGCCAGACCATGCATCCACATTGCATATTCTATCAGGTCCAGATGGTAAATATAATCCGTCAACGGGAAAAGTGGACAATGCTACGCTTAGATATGTCGTGTATGTACCGTGGGCTACTGCAGAATCAACAGGGCTGCCCATACGACCATTGGTTCCAGGAGGTCCTTGGATCATGGATCCAGGGACTCATCGGGCACATATCATGATCTCTCCTCCTAAGGAGCTGCAGAAATAGTCTATGAAGATATTATTTTCAATATTACTGCTATCGATCATATTTGCCTTCAACATATTTAGCCAAAATATTAAAATTGCGGCAGCCGCTAACACGCAATTTGTGATTAAAGACCTCATAATTACATTCGAGAAAGATGCTGATTTCGAAGTACATCCAATCATAGGATCTTCGGGTAAACTGGTTGCTCAAATAAGCCACGGTGCTCCATACCACATCTTCATTTCTGCCAATATGAAATATGCAAAATATCTCTACAAAGAAGGCAACACTATTGCGGAATCGATAGTCTATGCCAAGGGTTCAGGTGTTCTATGGACAACAAAAACTAATCTTGATCTTTCCGAAGGGCTAAGTATTGTGCTAAGCGATAAAGTCAAAACCATTGCCATAGCCTCACCCAAAAACGCACCATATGGAGCTTTAGCCTTGGAAGCGCTAAAAGAGGCCGACTACTATGAGAAAATTGAAGATAAACTGGTGTTTGGCAGTAGTATCTCTCAGGTAAATCAGTATATCACGCTAGGTACAGTAGATCTGGGTATTACTGCTAAATCCATCGTAATGTCTCCCCTATTGAAGAAGACTGGGGTTTGGGTAGATATTGAAGATCATTATATCGATCAAGGAATGGTCATGCTTCGATATAGCGAATTAAATGAACGTGAAAACGCACAAAAATTCTTTGACTTTCTTCAATCTGAAATTGCTCAAGATATTTTTAAGAAATACGGGTATATTGTAAACCAATAAGCTCCCAAGACACCTGATGAATTTTGATTTATTACCCATTGTTCTTTCTTTTAAACTAGCAGCAATTACCTCTCTGCTATTATTGATTATCGGTATTCCGATTGCGTACCTATTAGCGAGCTCGAAGTCCAAATTCAAATTTCTTTTGGAGGCTGTCCTGAGTTTACCCCTAGTACTTCCTCCTTCAGTACTTGGATTTTATCTTTTATTGGCCTTCGCACCAGACTCGGTTATAGGCAAAATAGCAGACTCACTTTTCGGTTTGAGGCTCGTTTTTAGCTTCGAAGGGATAGTTGTAGCATCTATTATTTATAGTTTTCCATTTATGGTACAACCTATACAAACTGCGCTAGAGAATCTTCCCAATTCACTTACAGAGGCTGCATACACTTTGGGGAAAAGTCGATTCAAAACACTTGTCCATGTATTGCTCCCTAATATTAAGCCTGCGATACTAGTAGGCACCGTATTAAGCTTCGCACACACAGTAGGAGAATTTGGCGTAGTACTTATGATTGGAGGAAATATCCCTGGAGAAACGCGAGTTGCATCTTTGGCAGTCTTTGACGAGGTGGAGTCGCTCAATTATGAGCAGGCACATTTCTACTCCATCATTTTACTAATTTCTGCATTTCTGATCATCACTTTGGTATATTGGATCAACCGAAGAAATAGAGCGACTCTTACCATATGATAGAACTCAACATAGAGAAAACAATTCATACTTTGCAAGGAAAAGAAATACTTGTGGCAAATACCGAGATCCCAGACAATAAGATCACCGCCATATATGGTGAGTCAGGCACAGGGAAAACAACGTTGTTGCGAATCATTGCTGGATTATCTACGCCAGAAAAAGGGAACATCAAGGTTAAGAACAAAACATGGTTCTGTTCAGAACAAAAGATCAATATTAAGGCACAACAAAGAAGAGTCGGATTTGTCTTTCAAGACTATGCATTGTTTCCTAATATGACTGTCAAACAAAATATCAGCTTTGCTCTCAAAGACAGAAATAATACGTTGCTGCTAGAAAAACTCTTACAAGAGACTGGGTTGACTAATCTGAGTCATCAATATCCTGCTTATATCTCAGGAGGACAAAAGCAACGTGTAGCATTGGCACGGGCGCTGGCATTGGAACCTGAAGTGTTGCTCATGGATGAGCCGCTATCCGCCTTAGATATTGAAACAAGGATCAAGCTTAGGCAACTCATATTAGAATTGCACAATAAGTATGCAATGACCACGATATTGGTCAGTCATGATATACCTGAGATATTTTCGTTGGCAGACAACGTCCAGAAGATCAAGGATAATGAAATTCAGGAATATGGTGCTCCTAAAGATGCTTTTGACAAGGCTATCCTCAAGCAACAATTTAGCGCGCTTTTCGAATAATAATGGATTTCCTCTGGGAAACCTCTTTATACTTTTTTCATCTTGCCAACAATCTCATGCACCGCAGGACATACCTGTGTATTTTCCAGCGTTAAGTTGAGTATTTGGTAAATGCGCTTTCTATTGGTATGGGGATATTCTCTGCAAGCTTTGGGACGGCTGTCATATACGATGCACTTGTTATCGTAACCTAAGAATGGACAAGGGGTTTCATTCAAAACGTAATCTCCATCAACATCTTTGTGTAGATAAGCATCCACAAAACTATTTCTTTTCATTTTGAGCGTCTTCGCTACTCGATCAATGTCTGAATCATAAAATATTGGACTAGTGGTTTTGCAACAATTGGCACAGCTCAAACAATCAATATGTTCAAATGCCTCTTCATGCAATCTATGAAACTGATCATCTAAGCTTTTAGACTTAGCCTTTTTCAGTAGTTTGATGGTCTGTTGATGCCGAGGATAGGCTTTTTCAGCATCTATTTTATACTTATCTAAATCCATAAAATAAAAAAAGGACTACAAATGTAGTCCTTAATTTTTAGTTAGTTTCAAGCAGAATATTATTCGCCTGAATTCGCATTGTCAAGCTTAGTCTGCATAGCTTCTGCTTTGTCCATCTGTTTCAATTGAACATATATGTACTTCAACGTTTCCATTGGAGTTGTATCCTTTGGATCCAATTGATGCACTTTTTCCCAGTGAGGAAGGACTTCTTTCAATTGCACATCTATCTCCTTATCCATTTGCTCAGACTTCTTTAAATCAGCCGCTGTGATACCCAAGTTATTCCGTTGTTTGACCATTTCAATTACTCCATTATAGCGTAAAACAGCCAAATTGAAATGTGCATTGTAAAATTCCGAATCGGCTTTTATAGAACCTTCATATGCTTCTATTGCTTTTTCCTTATTTTCCAAATTATCATACATCACTCCAAGTGAAAAATACAATTGCGCATTACCTGGTTCTGCTTCAATAGCCTTTTCTAATCCCGCTACTGCTTCATCCACTTTATCCAATTTGATCAATATGTCAATTTCTTGTTTTGGGAAAAGTGTATTCTTTGGAAATGCCGTTTTTGCCTTCTGGATTAACGCCAATGCACCTTCATTGTTTTTTTGTTCCGTTCCAACTATATAAATCATGGATCCATATACATCAGGGCTTTCTCCACCTACCTCTACGTATTTCTCATAGTTCTTCAATGCATTGTCAAAGTCTTTATCATTTTGCGAAGCCAGACCTGCATATAGATAGCCAGTGGTATCTTGAGGATTTATCAAACTACTTTTCTCGAATGCAATGACTGCACCTTTATTGTTCTTGTCTTGAAACGCTCCTACGCCTTGGTTCAAATAGACGCCCCAAAGTGTCTGAATTTGTTGTGACTTAAGCACCGGTAGTCCATTGGCATCTGATATATAATACTCACTGCCTTCTTTTCCTAATTCATCTGCTTTTGCAAATGACTCCATTGCTATTTGTAAGGAATTATCAGCAGAAGTTGTAGCCGAAGTATCAATTGCAGCGTAAATCAAACCTCTGTAATACCATGTCTTACCATTTGTTTGAAGTTTCTCATCCGCAGACGCACGGTCAATCTCGCTTTGCGCATTGGCCAAATCACCTTCTTGCATCATTTTTAATGCTTTGTTGATATTTGGCTTTTTCACCTTCTGTGAAAATACGATACCAGTAGACATAATTGCTACTAGTAAAAATAAAGTAGTCTTTTTCATCATCTTATGTGTTCTAATTTAGGTTTAGGTTTATTCTTCTGTTGTTTCTGGTGAATCATCTTCCTTCGTGTCGGAATTTGGCGTATCATCATCGCCCTCTTCTGATGTTTCAATATCCAGTTCATCAATTTCGATGGCCTCGATCTTTTCTACCGAAGATATTTCATCTTCTTCACTAAGTTTTATTAGTCGCACACCTTGAGTAGCTCTTCCCATTACTCTGAGATTCTCTACTGCCATGCGAATAGTAATTCCTGACTTATTAATGATCATTAGGTCATCGCTGTCAACAACTTCCTTAATTGCAACAAGCTTGCCAGTTTTATCAGTCACATTGATTGTCTTGACTCCTTTACCACCACGCTTGGTGATTCTATAGTCATCTATCGCTGATCTCTTACCATAGCCTTTTTCAGATACAACCAATAAATTAGAGTCTTCACGTGATACACATACCATACCTACTACGATATCCTCATTTCCATCCAAGGTCACTCCTTTGACACCAGATGCCATTCTACCCATCGACCGGATATCTGATTCATGGAAATGAACAACTTTACCCAATTTCTTGGCAATGATGATATGATTATCGCCATTGGTAAGACTTACATCAAGCAATCTATCTCCTTCTCTTATGGTGATTGCATTGATACCATTCTGACGAGGTCTTGAATATGCCTCCAATGTGGTCTTCTTAATAACACCATTCTGAGTACACATGACTAAGAAGTTATTGTTGATGTAATCTTCATCTTTCAATGATTTTACATTAATAACTGCTCTAATTGTGTCACCCGGTTCTATGTTGATCAAGTTCTGGATAGCGCGTCCTTTAGATGTCTTGCCGCCTTCAGGTATCTCCCAGACTTTCTTCCAGAACACCTTTCCAAACTCTGTAAATATCAGTAGATAGTTATGGGCTGAAGCTACAAACAAGTGTTCAGTGAAGTCAGAGTCCTTAGTGGTTACACCTCTCGAACCAACTCCACCTCTTCCTTGTGTTCTGTACTCAACCAATGGTGTGCGTTTCATATATCCTTCATGAGAAATAGTAATCACCATTTCTTCATCTGGAATCATATCCTCTACAGTGAAATCGTCTGCCGCGTGAATAATATCTGTTCTACGCTCATCACCATACTTTTCTTTCACATCTGAAAGTTCATCTTTGATAATGGTCATTCGCAAACCTTCATCATTCAAAATGGCTGTCAAATGCTCGATGAGTTTCTTAATCTCTTCATACTCATTGATGATTTTGTCTCTCTCCAGTCCAGTCAATCGTTGCAAACGCATCTCAAGGATGGCTTTTGCCTGAATCTCCGATAAACTGAAGTTGCTTATTAACCCAGCCTTTGCTTGTTCTGGATCTTTTGATTTTCTGATTAACTCTATAACAGCATCCAGATTATCCAGTGCTATAATATATCCTTCTAATATATGTGCGCGCTTTTCTGCTTCATCGAGCTCATATTGTGTCCTTCTGACAACCACCTCATGTCTGTGATCAACATAGTGACCGATCATGTCCTTCAAGTTCAACGTTTCAGGTCTCCCCTTAACCAAGGCAATATTATTGACACTGAAGGAAGTTTGAAGTTGCGTATATTTATAAAGATTATTCAATACGATGTTAGGAATTGCATCTCTTTTAAGATCATAAACCACACGCAATCCATCTCTGTCAGATTCATCACGTATATCAGAAATACCTTCCAACTTCTTATCATTGATCAAACCAGCCGTTTTCTCAATCATATTGGCCTTGTTGACCATAAATGGGATTTCAGTTACGATGATTTGTTCCTTACCCGTCTTGGTCGTATCAAAATCAGCCGTAGCACGCATCATTACACGCCCTCTGCCTGTTTCAAATGCCGATTTGACTCCTTGGTATCCATAAATTGAAGCCCCTGTTGGGAAATCTGGAGCTGTGATGTGCTCCATAAGTTCAGCAATGGTGATGTCCTTATTCTCAATATATGCTATTGTACCATTAATAACCTCGGTAAGGTTATGAGGTGCCATATTTGTGGCCATTCCAACAGCAATACCCGAAGCACCATTCAATAAGAGGTTAGGCAACTTAGCAGGAAGTACCGTTGGCTCTTTGAGCGAATCATCAAAATTTGGCTGAAAATCAACCGTATTCTTATTGATATCTGCCAGCATTTCATCAGCTATCTTTTTCAATCTAGCCTCTGTATATCTCATGGCAGCAGGTGAGTCACCATCGACAGATCCGAAGTTACCTTGACCATCAACAAGTGGATATCGCAGTGACCACTCCTGAGCCATACGCACCATAGAGTCATAGACGGCTGTATCACCATGCGGATGATACTTACCAAGTACTTCACCTACGATTCTTGCCGACTTCTTATGCGCCTTGTTGAAATGGACGCCAAGATCAAGCATTCCATATAGAATTCTTCGATGAACTGGCTTAAGTCCATCTCTTACATCAGGAAGTGCTCTTGAAATGATTACTGACATCGAATAATCGATGTACGCACTGCGCATTTCGTCTTCTATATTGATTGGGATAATACCCTGTCTGCTCAACGGAGCATCATCATTTTTATCTTCTGCCATGTAAATTTAAATGGTCGTATGCTGAAAAAATTCAAGATGCAATTTAGTGAAAAAATATGAAGCAAATGGCATTATTATGTCGATAAAATACGAAGATCAGCACAGTAATTTCATAATAATCAAGCCCAGACAAATTAACATGAAATCCTACCTAAAAAAGGACTTCCAAGCCATCTCAAAAGGGGTTTAACTTGTTTTTATTCTTTCGTTTGTCTCGGAGAAGTTTTGGGTAATTTTCTCCGTAATGTGGGTTTTGTTTTTTAAAGAATGGGTGCATACGACTTCTCCAGTTTTTACCGCCTCCATGTGTATGATTGATTTGAATCTGACAATTCTTGATTTTACACTTGGGAAGCTCTGGCAGCTTTAAGTAAACACCGACATTGATGAAGAAGGCAGATTGTTTATGCGGTACCGATAGGTCTTCAAGCAGATTGGTCGTGAAGCTCTTTATTTCAAATGATGGGCGGATAAATGCAGTGAAGTATTCAGAAAACTCTCTTTCAATACTGGTTCCCAAATTGAAATACACTCCTTTTTGAATCACCGATTTATCAAAATTGGGCCCAAGGTTTAAAATGCCAATCTGCGCATCAACTACCAGTGAATAGTCATAATAGCTATAAACCCTTCCCCCAAGGGTCAAGAAGTATCTTTTAAAAGTAGCTTTACTGACTGGAGAGGCAAATGATTGTAAACTATCAGCGAAGCTGATCGGCTTGAATTCACCTATCTTGTGAAACTCAAATGAAGCGCCTAGCCCAACTCTATACCGATCAAAGTCATAGTGCAAGGTAAATGTTAGGGGTATGCCCCTGGCTTTGGCCTTATATCCAATTTTGACGCTATCACTACTAACCACAAAATCATTGTTTGCTCTATCAATAGCAACATTTGAGGCAACAGGAGCAGCATTAAACCAATTGGGGTAGGCTTGCGTAATCTCATCATCAGAAATGTCACTTTCCTGGCTAAAAACATATAGCAGTGAATCGCGCTTTTGTAAGAGCACTATATCAGAAAACTCATGCTTATAAAACGTACGACCATAGCCTGTCGAAATACCCAGACTAAATTTATTTAGAATTTTCCTAATCGGTGGCGCAGGTTTCGGTTTGTTGTAGAATTTGTCGAATAAGATTTTGCTCTCAGGTTCATCCTGTGCATATACCTCTATTGAAGCCATGATGCATATCAAGCTCAATAAAATAGAAAAATGTTTGTTTGGTATTTTTAACAGTCTATACATTCTTGATTCTCACCACCTACCGGAGTATAACTTATCGAACCTCAAATGTATTGCAAAAAGATTTGAAAACATGCAGATCGTTGAGTTCTAGTTTATTGCCAATATCCTTGATCTTATCGAATTCTACTCTGGAAATAGCTCTATTATCAACAATCTCGGCCTCATCATGTAAGAAAAAGGAAGACATAAAACGAACCAAAATATAAGGAACACTCATAAGATCACGTGCAAATGATATAATTGGCTGGTCTATCAGGTCTGAGTTAGATGCCGAAATCGACTGCTTATCTACTGTAGCATCCATGGCGACTTTGATAACCTCAAAAAATGACAATTCCCACTTATCATAATCTGCTATTAAGAATTTCATAGCATGACAAACAGGATCAACTTTTAGAAAATATCCACCTCTGGACATCTTACGTGCCATTTTGTTCAGTGCCAATTCTTCAAATAAACTCACACTTCCATTGGCCAGAGCAATACCCACTGAGGGAGTCATCATCACCAGCGAAAGAAAATCATGATCAGTAATTTCCAAATATTCAACTTGATTGGTCTTGAAATTTTCACGCGCCTTGATTGTAGCATCTAAAATTTCAGGAATCTCTATTAAAGTAGCAATTTCGTTTTCAGTAAACATGTCCTGTTTTTTTATTCAGATAAATATAAGAATAACATTGAACCCCAAAAATTATTTGATCCAAATAGATCAAATTTTTAGGGTTAGCTTAATATTTAAAAAACGAGCAGAAAGTCCGTTTGGAATGGCAAATTGTTGCCCAACCACATCCTCCACCCAAGTATAGGAGATTGTATTTGCTACACCCAATAAGTTCAATATCTCTGCCCCGATCAATAGTTTAGGGTAATCACCAGTATCACTTAGATATACCTCCTTAATAAAGCCTACATCGACTCTTCTATAGGTATCGCCATTAAATTTTGCTCTATTTTCAAAACTATCAGGGGGTCCAAAAGGAAGCCCCGTACCCACTTGCAAGTTCAAACTAACGCGCCATGAAGGGTCGTTAGGCAAATGATCCTGAAAGAAAACACCAAGGTTCAATCTTTGATCTGAAGGTCTTCGGATCGACTCTTCTATACCTGCTACCTTCTCACGTGTGGACAAAATGCCCAAACTAAACCATGATATAGCCCCTGGTATAAACTCTCCGCTAAGTCTCATATCTACACCAGCAGCATATGCGCTGGAAGCAACGGTCGGATAGTATCTTATCCTGACATTGTCAACATCATATGGTATCGCGTTGGAAATGTCCTTATAGTACGCCTCGGAGAAGAAATTAAAGTCCCTATTCCATATTTTAAAATTATGATCCATCCCAACAATAAAATGCATTGATTTTTGCGCTTTGGTGTCCTCATAAAGGATGCCCTCATAATCCCTCAATTCCCGATAAAAAGGAGGCTGATAGTAAAGTCCCACCGCTGCTTTGAAAAGTACATCTGCCTCCCAAGCCGGTTTGTAAGCATATTGGATTCTTGGGCTAATCATCAATTGGTCATTGATAAGTGTGTACAATCCCCTCACACCAACATTTACAGCACTTTTCTTTGTGATATTTATAGTATTCTGAATAAATGCATGAACTTGATTGTTGTCAATTTTATTGTTGGAATTAATATTGTTTAATGAGATGATATAATCGGAAGAATCCCTGAAAGAGTATTCGTTTAATTGATCATCCATTTGTTGTAGGTTTAATCCAGCACCAAATTCTAATGTATTGTTATGATTCCAATTATAGCTGTTTTTGTTCTCCAAATAAACGATCTGTGCATCAAGTATATTTCTTGAGTATTCGAAATTGGTGCCTACTCCTCTCGTAATCAAACACTCTTTGAATGTGTCTGATCCAATATCCGTGTCTAGATCACATAACCTATACCCTCCTTCCACATCTTTGAACTCACGCTCTGAGCTAAGTACTGTGGACAAAATCAAATCAGATGACCATCGGTCATTGAACTGATGAGTCAGCTTCAAACCTCCCTGGTAAGTGTCGTATTCCAAAAGCTCTCTACCGATAAATGCCACAAATAGCCTAAAAGTCTCACTGAAAGTTCCAAATTCCGTTTCTCGACTTGTGGGAGACACTTCATAACGATTGCGGGCATAGCTGAGCAATAAACTCAGCTGTGTCTTCTTTATGTTTTTTGAAGGTCCAATATTGAAAGTTGTCATAGACTGGAGATCAGTGAATCTTGGAAGGTACTCCCCTTTTGTCTCCAAAGAATTGAGTAAATACTCAGAACGTTTGTGTCTAACACCTATCAGATAGTTGATTCGTTGATTCTTAGTTGCATTCTCAATGTGGAATTGACCTCCTAACAAACCAATGGTTGCAGAGGCACCAAATCGATTGGGTTGCTTGTAGTTGACATCAAGTGTGGATGATAGTTTATCACCGTACTTCGACTCCCATCCACCTGCCGAAAAAGTGATGTCCTTGACCAAATTCGTATTCACAAAACTCAAACCTTCTTGCCTTCCAGCAGTAATCAATTGTGGGCGGTAAATGGGTATGCCGTTGACATATACGAGATTTTCATCAAAATTACCTCCACGAACCGAGTAGGTGCTAGATAGTTCATTGTTGCTCACAACACCCGGAAGTGTGGCCAATATCCTAGTGAAATCCGCGAATGGACTTGGCAATGCTTCCACTGACAATGGTTTGATCCGTACTAAGCTAGGTGCTAACCTAGCACTGTCGAGATTACCTGTAACCTCTACAGCATCTAGGTATTCTGTTTTAGTGGAAAGCATTATGTTTGAGGTTTGATCTGACGAAGAGCTGAAATCAAATACTTCTTCCTTAGTTTGATAAGCAATATGCTGAAAGACAATCGTCAATTCAGCAGAGGTTACCGCCAACTCGTAGAAGCCCGTGGCATCGGTCACAGTACCAGAAGTACTGCCTTTGGGATAAACGCTTACTCCTTCAATACCTTCTTCTGCATCATCGAATACATGACCCGAAAGAACCTGTCCTGTCACATTGACGCAAAAAAGTAAAACCAATACAACTAATAAGAAATGCTTATTCACAAAGATCAAACGTTCTTGAGCTGCTGAATAGTATCAATAGGGGTCTCTGATTTAAAAACAAAACTGCCTGCCACCAAGACATCTGCTCCTGCTTTCATCAGTAATGGCGCATTGTCAATATTTACTCCACCATCTATTTCGATGAGTGTTTTAGCGCTATTTTCTTCTATAATATTTTTGAGTTTTTTTACCTTATTATAAGTGTTCTCAATAAACGTTTGTCCGCCAAACCCAGGATTCACAGACATCATACATACCAAATCTATATCGCCAATTGTATCTCTAAGTAAATCAACATTGGTATGTGGGTTGATGGCAACACCAGCTTTGCATCCAAGATCTTTGATCTGCTGCAAGTTTCGATGCAAATGCGGACATGCCTCGTAATGCACAGAAATGATCTCCGCCCCAACGTCTCTAAATTGACTCACATAGTTCTCTGGCTTCTCAATCATCAAATGAACATCCAAAGGTTTCTTGGCATGTTGATGAATTGCTTTTGTCACAGGAATCCCGAACGAAATGTTGGGAACAAACACGCCATCCATTATATCTATATGTATGTAGTCTGCTTCACTTGCGTTTAGCATTTCTGTGTCTCGCTGAATGTTGGCAAAATCAGCGGCTAGTATTGAAGGAGCTATTTGTGGTTGTTTGTTATTCATAGTGGATTGCTGTTTCGGCAAAGATAATAGTAAACATGAATAATTGAAGCTAATTCACTATGATATAGTAGAGATCATCTGATAACAATGCGCTTAACAACTGTTTGTTGTTCAGAATCAATTTTCACCATATATATTCCCTGCACCAAATGATCTGTTGAAATCTGAACTGGATTGTTTTGCCAGTTTACCGATTTACTTAATTCTAGTACTTTTTTTCCATCAGAAGCATATATAATCAAGCTAACGATATCCACTACATTAGGATCTTTTACATTGATATTGAGAATACCGTCTGTGATTGGATTCGGAAATATTCTCAAAAAATCAGATTGTTCAAGTGATTCATATCGATTTTCTATGGCTGAATAACTAGGAATCCCGTATCCGTAAGAAAAGTCAGGATTTCCTGCACGGTCTGCAGACTCTCGTGCCAATTCGAGCAACTCATCGTTTGTCAAATTTGGGTATTTCTCCCAGATACCAGCAAGCAGCCCAGCAACTTGAGGAGCTGCAAATGATGTTCCGCTACTGGTAATAATACTTCCAGCCCCGTCTATAAGTACGGTACTTTGTCCCATCGCCATCAAATCTGGTTTCGTCCAGTTCGCATTGACTGGACCCACGGAACTGAAAGTAGATTTTATCAAAGATTCATTCACTGATCCTATTGCCAACACATGCTCTCCGTCAGCTGGAGATGTCACCTTCTGCCAAGTTCGATTTCCTGCGTTTCCAGCACTCGTCACTACCACTATGCCACGCTCATAGGCCATCTCTGCGGCTATTGTTACCACTGCCGTTTGCCCATCGAGATCATCTTGGGTATAATCCATAGTAGGATCATCAAAATCAGAATAACCCAATGATGTGGAAATAATATCTACACCAATACTATCGGCTCGCTCTGCTGCTAACAACCAATTGTACTCTTCTATTTTATATTCAAACTCGGCCTCCGTTACATAAAGTAGGTAATTGGCCTTGGTAGCTATGCCCTCATAGTCGTCTCCCTGTGCCGATATGGTAGAAAAAACACGTGTTCCGTGGTCAGAATAGTCATAGACATCTTTCCCACCAGTCACAAAATTATGAACATCCATTACTTGATTGTCCGTAAATATATGCTTGAAATATGCCCCAGTATCAACCCCTTTAAACCCTCCATCCAATACTGCTATTAACACACCTTCGCCATAGTACCCATCCTCATGCATCAAATTAGTTTTGAGTATATTATACTGAGCGAGTGTGGCATTCATGATTTGAGCATCCTCTACGTCCTCTTCGACACCTACCCTACCTCCTACTGTGGGCTTCTGATTTGGCGCTATATATTCAGTATTCTTGACAAAATTTAAGGCCTGAATCGTAGGCAAATCTGATTCAAGAAGTTGGATCAAAGCTCCATTGAGCCACCTGGTGGTTCCAATTATTAAGGCGTTATTGTCTTTAAGTTGAGAAATATAGAATGGTGTAACAGGCAGGTCTTCAGTCGAAACATTTCTTCCTTTTCTATTAATAGCCTTCTGCGTTAAATATTCCTGGGGTTGGTCTATAGTATAAGGTGTATCGTCCTTGTCTGTAAAGAATACCATATATCTTTTGGTAGATTGAGCAAGTCCACTAAATGATACTAAAATTGATAATATGATCAGAACCAGTCTATTCATTTCCAAAAGCAATGATGGACTGCTTATAAATAAGCCCAGATTCAATAATTTGCTGTCCCAAGCAAGAATCACTGGACGTACAGTATTCCAAATTGATGATTTCTTTGAATATAAGACCTACCTCAGGAGCATATTTCTCTATTCTATAATCCGTTTCAACGATTTTGTCTAAGTTATTACTTTGTACAATGGTAATCGTCTGCTCTATATTTGTATCCTGATTCATAGCATAGCTTATACCAATACTATCTGCGGTATAGATTTCCGTTTCACTAGTATTGTATGAGTTGCCATCCCAACTTTTCTCCGAAATGAGTGGAAATTTAAGTTTGAGGTAGTTTGTGTTACCTTCAGCTATCACTGCTTCTGTATCAGTAAGTCTGGCAGACCATACTTGAGAGATATTCCAAATTTGATTGACATCATCCCAAATCTCTCTATGCAGTGAATAGGTGTATGTTCCTGATTGATTTAGAAAAGAGTCTATCACCGACTCTTTCAATTGATAGAAAGAATTGGAAGCATTTCCAAGTTCATAGATTGTCTGATCAACATCATATATGATGTAATTACCTGTTTGTAGCGGGAAGTATTCTACTCCATAAGAGTCAATCGGTTCTACCCTATCGGCAGAACAACCAAAACAAAACACGAAGACGATAATTGAAAATTTCTTGATCATATCTGGTACAAATATCAACAAACAGCTTATAAACACAAAAAGAACGAAGAGATCGTTCTTTTTGGTTCATGATATATCATTTATAATCAATTTAATAGCCATTGGACTCTTGTTTTAGTATCGCCCAATGATTGTCCATTTTTAATATTGTTGGCAACCGCATCAATCAATTCATCTGTTTTATTCTCTTGATAACCGAACTTTCGAGCGAACATTCCGCATAACTTGATTTCATCGCGGTCAACGCATTCATCAACGACCATCATATTGATCAAGTCATACAACTGCTCAAATTTCTGTGAATCATTTTTCGGTACTTCAAATTCAATGACATCAGGATTGTCGTGAATCGATTTAAGTTGAGCAGAAGACACACTATACTTTTTTGCAATGCTGTTCAACAGATTCTTTTCCGAATTGTCAAAATGTCCATCTGCCATAGCCATTTCTATAAGGTTTTTCATGTGGCTTTTTGCTCCTACTTTACCTTCTTTGAACAGTCCTAAAAATTGAGAAAATTTCATAATCAATATATTTTAATCCGTGGAATTGATTTAAGGATTACAATCTAAAAAAATTGACTCGAAGTATCAATTTTATTCCGAACGATAATTAAGAAAACTGTTAGTTTTGTTTTCTTTGCTAAAATTTTGTTAGTAGAAAACTATAACTTCATGTAATTATGGCATTAAAAACCACTGTTATTATCAATGAAATAACCAACCTAAGCGATGCCAGATATTGTGCTGGCATGGGTGTTGATTATATTGGCTTTAGAATAGACAATGAACATGATAAGTATGTAGATGTGGCCAACTACAATGAAATCACAAACTGGATTTCTGGTATTGGTCTGATAGGTGAAACTTCTGGTAAAAGTGAATCGAAGCCTGAAGATTATAAAATCGATCAACTACTCATAGATAACATAGACCAACTCGCTCATTATACTGGACAACCAGCAATTTGGTCAGTGCCAATGGTCGATTTACAAAACAATATTTCAACATTATCCGATTACCAATCAAAAATAGTAGGAATTGTTATTACAGGTGAAGATTCCAACTTGACAGAAAATCATCTCGCTATTATTAAAGACATAGCTACACGGTTTGATGTGTATTTATCATTTGGTGTGCGCACTGATAATGTCTTAAATGTGATCGATGAACTTCCCATAAAAGGATTGGCTCTAAAAGGTAGTGATGAGATACGCCCTGGATACAAGGATTACAATGAGCTGGCAGATATACTGGAGCTATTGGAAGAAGAGGATTCATATTATGAATAGACCTATCAAGAGTAATATCATTATTCTACTATTGCTGCAAAGCACTTTGACTATAAGTCAAACGCCATGTGAAAATGGCGTGGCTGGAGACTACCCCTGCAATGGTATAGATTTGATGTCACATATCTCAGCTCAGACTCTTCTAGCTGAAGAACTCAGTGGTAGTTGGCTCAATGACATTTGGGGATGGACAGACTCAGACACAGGCAAAGAATACGCCCTTATCGGGATGACCAATGGCACTTCCTTCGTAGATGTTTCTGATCCCGTAAATCCAATATTTCTCGGCATACTCAATGAACACAATTTTGCAGGCAAGTCCAATGAAGCCAAATCGGTATGGAGAGATATCAATGTATATAATAACTATGCCTTCATAGTAAGTGAAGATGAAAATCAAGGTATGCAAGTATTTGATTTGACAGAATTGAGAGGTGTCACATCACCTCAAACCTTTTCAGAGACTACCAATTATCAAGGCATCAGCAATGCACACAACGTTGTGATCAACGAAACTACAGGGTTCGCATACATAGTAGGTGCAACAAAGGCA